>Ga0302202_10000030_pt1 | contig 139557 bp, 128 predicted proteins | sample II_Bog_N3_3_FD_194579 | JGI IMG/M metagenome (GOLD analysis project Ga0302202, IMG submission 194579) | Peat permafrost microbial communities from Stordalen Mire near Abisko, Sweden - II_Bog_N3_3 | ecosystem: Environmental > Terrestrial > Soil > Wetlands > Peat | place: Sweden: Abisko... | reverse complement strand
AACCATCTCCTCGTCAAGCTCGCCGACGCGCCCGCCTCCCGCGGTCGCCCCGACCATGAAAACGCCGAAGAGTCCGCGATCGGGGATTGTGCCGCCGCTCGTCACCGCGAGTCGCTGGGCACCGGGCCTGCCGGTGATCGTGCCGCCGACCCGGTCCCAGACGATTCGCGGACGCAGTTCGGCGAACTCGTCGCTCGGGTACAACCCGCTCAACAGGTCGAGTGTCGCCTCGTAGGCGCTGCGCGGCAGCGTGGCGAACGGGGCACTCCGGCGTACGAGCTGCCACCAGTCCTCGATGTCGATGGGTTCAAGCGCAACGGCTGCGACCGTCTGCTGGGCGAGAATGTCGAGCGGGTTCTGCGGAATCGCGAGCGCCTCGATCTTGCCCTCCACCATCCGCTCGCTGACGACGGCGACATGGATGAGGTCGGCGCGGTGTTTCGGGAAGAACACCCCACGGGAGACTTCCCCGACCTGGTGGCCGGCACGGCCGATCCGCTGCAGGCCGCTGGCGACGGATGGCGGCGACTCGACCTGCACCACCAGGTCGACCTCTCCCATGTCGATTCCCAGCTCAAGCGTCGACGTCGCGACAACGCAGCGGAGGCGGCCCGCTTTCAGGTCGTCTTCGATGATGGCGCGCTGGTCTTTACTCACCGAGCCGTGATGCGCGCGGGCCAGGAGCTGCGCCGTTCCCGCGCTGGTGCCGGATGCGCCCGGCATGACTGCGGGCATCCCACCCGCCCCCGCGCTGGCGGTGACGCCCGCCGCCACGAGCCCCTCGACCCGCTCAGGGACCGCCTGCGGGAACATTCGTTCCGCGTACAGCTCGTTCAACCGCCCAGTGAGGCGCTCGGCCAGGCCCCGGGAGTTGACGAAGACGATGGTCGACCGGTGCTCAAGGATCAGGTCGACGATGCGTTCCTCAACGTGCGGCCAGATCGATCCCTGCGCTCCGGTGCCCGCCTGCGGGCCGTCGACCTGGGCTGCCGTGCCGAGCTCGCTCATATCGTCGACCGGGACCACGACCCGCAGGTCGAATCGCTTCGTCGACCCCGGGGCGACGATCGTCACGGGTGCGATGCCGCCCAGGAACCGCGCCACCTCCTCGCGAGGTCGAACGGTAGCCGACAGGCCGATGCGCTGGGCGGGCTTCGGCAACAGGGCATCCAGCCGCTCCAGGGAGACCGCGAGATGGGCACCCCGTTTGGTCGCGGCGACGGCGTGCACCTCGTCGACGATCACGGTTTCGACGCCCAGCAGGGTCTCGCGTGCGGCCGACGTAAGCATGAGGTACAGCGATTCGGGCGTGGTGATGAGGATGTCCGGGGGGAGGCGCGCAAGCAGCCGACGATCCTGCGTCGTCGTGTCGCCCGATCGCACTCCGACCGTAACGTCGGGCGCGGGCAGTCCCAGTCTCTTCGCTGTCTGCGCCACACCCACGAGGGGTGAGCGAAGGTTGCGCTCGACATCGACCCCGAGCGCCTTGAGCGGAGAAATGTAGAGCACGCGGGTGCGCTGCCGTGCAGGCACCTCCGGCGCGGACAGCAGGCGGTCGATCGACCAGAGGAATGCGGCGAGCGTCTTGCCCGAGCCGGTTGGCGCTACCACCAGTGCGTGGGCACCCGTGCTGATCGCATCCCAGGCGCCCGCCTGCGCAGTCGTCGGCTCCACGAACGCTCCCGTGAACCACTCCCGCGTGGCGGGAGAGAAACGGTCGAGAGCGTCACTCATCCCCTCATCCTGCCTCTAACGGCCGTCAGCGAGAACGCGGGAGACGAAGGCGCAGACGTCAGCGGCCTCGGAGGAGATCCGGTGACCCTGCCCGACATACTCGACAACGGTGATGTCGGCGTCATCCATGGGCCCGCAGGAATTCCGCGATGTCGGTGAGCTCGTCGGTCGAGAGGGAGTGGGCCAGGTTTTCGTAGATGCGGATGGTCGCGGTCGAGTGTGGGGGAAGCCAGGATTCGGTGCGTTCGATTGCGGCAGACGGAATGACCCGGTCGAGTGTGCCGCGGCCCCAGAAGACCGGGGGTCGCCCCTCCGCCAGGAGTTCGTCACCGGCGGAGTCACCGGCGGCGACAAACCCGGAGAGCGCCACGACCGAGCGGAACCGTTCGGGCTGCCGGCGGAGAGCCTGCAGGGCGACAACGGCACCCTGGGAGAACCCCAGCAGGCTGACCGAGGTGAAGTCGAGGCCGTCGAGCCAGGCGATAAGAGCGCTCGTCGCCTCATCCACCTCGTCGATTGACGGATCAGAAATACCTCGCGAGAGGAACGAAAACCAGGCCCAGCCGTTGTTCTCGGCCAGTGGCGCCCTGACTGACGCGATGACCGGTCCGAGGGGAAGCCGCGGCGACAGCTGGAACAGGTCGCCCTCGTGCGAGGCATACCCGTGCAGGAGCACCAGCAGCGGCCGTCCGGCGCGTTCGCGCTCGGGGGCCGACCACATCACCGCATCCGGGTTGAGATTCATCCGCTCCACGCTACCCGCTGCCCGGGCGCGGGGCCCGGTGTGGGTAAGAATGGAGCATGAGCTCAGTAGGAACCCCCGACCCGAACCCCGGCTGGCTGTCTGACGATGAGCTGGCTGACGCACGTCGCCGCCTTCCCCTGCTCTACGTCGAAGCCGTTCCCGTGCGCGTGGATGGCGTCGGCCAGGTGACCGAGGTGGGCATCCTCCTCCGCGCGAATGCGGACGGGGATATCACCCGCACGCTGGTCTCGGGGCGGGTGCTCTACGGCGAGAGCCTTCGCGAAGCGCTGTTCCGGCACCTCGAGAAGGACCTCGGTCCGATGGCGTTCCCACTGCTGCCGGCGTCGCCTGTGCCATTCTCCGTGGCCGAGTATTTTCCGTTTCCGGGTGCGCAGTTCACGGATGACCGCCAGCACGCGGTCGCCCTCGCGTACGTCGTGCCCGTTACCGGTACGTGCGAGCCGCGGCAGGATGCGCTCGAGCTCACCTGGATGAGCCCCATCGAGGCGACCTCCGATTCGGTCGCCTCCGAAATGGAGGGTGGGCGCGGTTCCCTGCTGAAGTCGGCGATGGCCTCGGTCGGGCGCCTGTTCTAGTCTGCCCTGCTGCTCTCGTTGTGTAGGGGCGGAGCATCCGAAGTCCTCGCCGTCATGAAGCGGGCGCTCGCGATAAGTCCCCCTCCCGGACGCTGATCCAGTGACGCCGTCGCTCCGCTCGCACGAGCGAGTTGCTCCACGATCGCCAAGCCGAGGCCACTCCCCGGTCCCGCCTGGTCACGGCGCCAGAACCGGTCGAACGCCCGGGACCGGTCGGCCTCCGCCAGCCCGGGCCCCTGATCCAGTACCGCAATCGTCGTTTCGGAGGCGCCGACGCGTACCGTCACATCGATGGTCGACCCGCGAGGTGCGACCGCGAGCGCGTTGTCGATGAAATTGTCGAAGATCTGGCCGGGTGCGCTCGCCACAGCGGTTGCGGGCGCCGTCGGGGGCGCATCGAGTCGCACCCGGACGCCCGATTCCTCCGCCAACGCCTGCCAGGATGCCACCCGTTCCACGGCGATCGCCGCGAGATCGACGAGTTCCCGTGGTGCCTCGCTCGATTCGACGCGGCTCAGGAGCAGCAGTCCCTCGATGATGCCGGCCAGCCGGTCGACCTCGGCCTCGGCCGCCGCCAGTCGCACTGCCGTTGCAGCGGCGTCAACGGATGCGAGCTCGCGCGCCCGCTCGAGCCGGAGCTTGAGCGCCGTCAGCGGCGTTCGAAGTTGGTGCGAGGCGTCCGACGCGAACGCCCGCTGCTGCGAGATCAGCGAGTGCAGCCGGTCAGCCATGACGTTGAAGGAGCGGGCCAGGGACTTCAGCTCGCTTGCGCCATGGGTCTCATCCGCCCGTTCGTTCATGGCGCCGTCAGCGATCTGCTCCGTTACCAGCCGCAACCGCCCCAGCGCGCGGGCAATACTTGTCGAGAGGAAATAGCCGACGATACCCGCAATCACCACTGCGACCAGCAGGGCGATCTCGAGGAGCCCGAGCTGTCCGTTCACGGTGTCGGTGATGACCTTCTGCGGGTAGGTGAGACGCACCGCGCCGTAGACCGTAGACCCGCTCAGTACGGGCACAGCCACGTAGAGCAGCTCCTCGTCGAGCGTCTTCGAATACCGGGTGCCCGTCGTGATGAGCCCGGTCATCGCCTTCGCGATCTCGGGCCTCGACAGGTACGACGAACCAACCACGGAATCGTCGGTATCGCTGGTAAACACCGCGATTCCGCGCCCATCCACGATGATGACGCGCGCACCGCCCGCGGAATGGTACGCCTTCGCAATCCTGGTAATACCCGTGTAGTCGGCGCGCGAACCCGATTGCAGCGCGGACTGCGCGCGGCTGGCGAGCAGCAGCGCATCTCGTTCGAGCGAGGTAATGATGCGGTCGTGTTCCGTTTGTTGCATGTAGCTGCTGAGTGGAATGTCCTGCACGAGCAGCGCCAACAGCGTTACAGCCATCAGAGCGGCCATGATTCGCCACTTCACTGCAATAAACCGAACGGCGGAGAGCCGAACCGGAAACCGACGCCACGAACCGACTCGATCCAACCACTGTCGCCCAGCTTCTTTCGGATGGCGGCGATATGCGCGTCCAGGGTCTTGGTTGTGCCGTACCAGTTGGTGTCCCACACGTCGTGAAGGATCTCGGATCTTTTGAACACGGCGCCCGGGTCGCGCGACAGGTACGCGAGCAGCTCGAATTCCTTGGCCGTGAGATGGATCGATTGCGACCCCAGCGTCACACGCTGTGACCGGATGTCGATGACGAGGTCGCCGAAGCGACGCTCGCTGGATCCCGACTGGCTGGCGGCGCTGTCGAATCGCCGGCTCACGGCACGAATTCGCGCAACCACTTCGCGCATGCCGAAAGGCTTCACCACGAAGTCGTCTGCGCCCATCTCCAGCGCGAGCACGCGGTCGATTTCCTCGTTGCGGGCGCTGACGACGATGATCGGCACTGGGCCGGCTGCCCGGATCGCGCGGCAGACCTCACTGCCATCCATGTCGGGCAGGCCGAGATCGAGAAGCACGACGTCCGGCTGGTAGCCCGCCAGCTCCACGAGGGCGCGAGCGCCAGTATCGACGTGGAGCGATTCGATGGCCGACGACGACAAGCCGTCCACGATTCCGTCCGCGACAGCGGCGTCGTCCTCAACCACCAGCACGCGCATGCCTCAATTGTGGGGGGACCATCCCGGGTGGGAAAGGATCATCCGCATCGCGCCGCGATCTTTGACAACTCTTGGATATTCGAGGGGGCGGTATTTACTGTTCGATCCCTAGCTTTGACACATGAAATCGCCCCTCGTCATTGGCCTCGTGGCCGTCAGCGTGCTCGGAGTCGGGTCCGCCGCGCTGGCGGTCAATCTGGGAGCCCTGTCGAGCTTCCAGACCGGAACCCTGAGCAACACGACCGGAGTTCTCGAGCCGACCTCGGTCGCTACCGGGACCCCGACCGCGCAACCGACCGAAACCCCCGAGCCAGCGGAGACGGAACAGACTGAGCCCGAACGTACGGCCCCGCCGACGGTGCCGGTGGCTCCCCACTCGAGCGATCCTGGCGAGCCCACCCCGACCCCCACGCATTCTCACCACGGGGATGACGGCGGCGGCGGCGACGACGGTGGCGGCTCCGGCGGGAGTGGCAGCGATGACTAACGGGCACCCCGCGGGGCGCACCCGCAACGTCACCGGGATGGTCGCCGTCGCCTCGTTCGTCGGCCTCGTCGCGGCCTTCCAGATCGGGGCAAACTCCAACCCGACCGCCACCCTCTCGACGAACAACGCGGCGTTGACGACGACGCCGACCGGCACGCCGACCCCCGTCGCGACCGCCACCGCCATGCCGACAGCCGTCCCGGTCGCCGCGGCTCCTGCGACGACCGCAAGTTCCGCCAAGACGGTGCCCAAAGCTGCTGCGCCCGCCCCCGTGGCTGCAGCGCCGGCGCCGGTTGCCGCAGCTCCGGCACCGGCGCCGGTCACCACTCCCCCCGTGGCCAAGACGAAGCCGTCCGGCGGGTAGGCGCCGTGGCAGGCGAGACCATTGCCCGCGACGCACTCCTCGCAGCGCTCGCCGGCGTGGGATCCGGGGCGCCGACCGTCGAACGACGACAGCGCCTGATGGGGGGAACGGGCTCGATAGTGCTGGTGGGAGCGGGCAGCGACCTGCTTGACGAGTGTTTCGCACTCGCCGACCGGTGTGAGGCGGTGTGGAGCCGATTTCTTCCGGACAGCGACATCACCAGGCTCAACTGGTCTCGTGGTCGGGCGGTCGATGTTGACCCGCTGACCGTGCGGCTGCTGGAGAGTATGCAGGACGGTGCCGAACTCACGGGCGGCGACTTCAACCCGACGATTCTCCCCGACCTGCTGGCCGCCGGGTACGCTGCGTCTACCCTCGACTCCTCGCTCGTCACGACAGTGCCCCCCGGCAGTACGACGGCAGCACGGCTTGAATTCACGATTTCGGGCACCACCGTAAGGCTGCCGAGGGGAGTCGCGATCGACCCGGGAGGCATCGGCAAGGGACTTGCGGCCGACATCGTCGTCGAGTTTGCTCTCGCGCGCGGAGCGTGGGGAGCGCTCGCTGAGTTCGGCGGCGACGTCGTGGCAGCCGGGAAAGCACCGACCAGCGATGGCTGGACGGTCGCGGTGGAGAACGCCGGCGACGACACCGAACCGGCGATGACCATGCGTCTCGCCAGCGGCGCGATCGTGACCTCGAGCCAGGCCAGGCGACGCTGGAACCACGGTGGCTCACCCAGGCACCACCTGATCAACCCGGGCACAGGGCAGAGCGCCGATACGAGGGTGGTGACCGCGACGGTGATCGCCGGAACGGGCGCTCGCGCCGAGGTGATAGCAAAGTCCGCGTTCCTGCGCGGTACCGCCGACTACCTGGATTGGGTGCCGGCCGTCGGTGCCGCAGCCCTCGTGCTCGACGACAGGGGAAACATGACGTCATCAGAGAATTGGGGGATTTACCGATGACCGATCCGCATTTGTGGTGGTACGTCACGCGTGCCAGCGCGTTGGTGGCCTGGGGCCTGATGACGTTTTCCGTCATCTGGGGCATCCTGCTCTCGACCCGGTTGTTGCGCAGGGTCGACAATCCGGGCTGGCTGCGCGACATCCACGGCTATGTGAGCGGCCTCGCCGTCATCATGGTGTTACTCCACATGCTGTCGTTGATGCTCGACGGATGGTTGAAGTTCTCCATCGCCGAGGTGCTCGTGCCGTTCGACGCGCACTATCGCAACACGCCCGTTGCGCTCGGGATTGTGGCGTTCTACCTGCTGGTCGGGGTGCAGGTCACGTCGATGATGCTGCACAGGCTTCCGCGGCGTTTCTGGAAGGCCGTGCACTATTCGAGCTATGTGAGCCTGATCCTGGTGTCCTTCCACGCGGGGCTCACCGGCACGGATGTCGGCTCTCCCTGGTATCGCGTACTGTCCGTCGCACTCATAGTTCTCGCCGCCGGCGCAATCATCGTGCGGGTGATTGCGGGCCGTTCGGTCGCGGCACCTCAGACAGCCAGGGCAGCAGGGACGGCCGCGACCAGCTCACCGCCAGCAGCGGAGACCACGCAGGTGGAGCGCGCGGGTACGCCGGCCCTTCCCGAGGGTTTTGAACTCTTTGTCGTGTCCGGCCGACGTATCGCAGCGGAAGGGGTGATCGGCCTCAGGTTCGTGTCGACGACCCATTCGGAACTGCCCGTGTGGACTCCGGGGTCGCACATCACCCTGCATCTTCCGGGTGGCCTGCAGCGCCAGTATTCACTGTGCGGAGACCCGGCCGATCGAACCTTCTATGAGATCTCGGTACTGCGATCACCCACATCGACCGGCGGCAGCGACTGGATCCACGACAATCTCGTCCCCGGTATGGCCATCCCCATTTCTGGGCCAGCCAATCACTTCGAGCTGCTCCCGGCGCCCGAATACCGGTTCATCGCGGGCGGCATCGGCATCACACCCATTCGAGCGATGATCGAGTCCCTGCCGGATCGCCGCGACTGGCGACTGCTATACCTCGGTCGGAGCCGCCGGTCGATGGCGTTCGCCTCGGAACTCGAATTCGCCTACCCGGGCCGGGTGTTTGTTTTTGCTCGGGACGAGCAGCAGTACCAGGTCAATCTCGCGGGATTCGTCGCAGGAAGCGACCCCCTGGTCTACGCGTGCGGCCCCGAGTCGCTGATGCAGACCGTCTCAGACCTGGTCGCCCACGAGCGCATACACTTCGAGCGGTTCCGTCCCATCGAGCGGCTGGCGCTGAACGCCGCCCGGCCGGTGGATGTCACCTGCCGCAAGAGCCGCAAGCAGTTCGTGGTCGAGCCAGGCGCGAACATCCTCGAGGCCATGGAGGAGAACGGCGTACCCGTGCTGGGGTCGTGCCGCAAGGGAGTGTGCGGCAGCTGTGAGGTGCGAGTTGTGTCGGGCACGCTCGAGCATCTCGACTCGGTGCAGGAGGACGCCGTCAAGGATGAGCTGAGCATCATGTACCCGTGCGTATCGCGCGGAACATCGAGCGAGCTCGTCCTCGACGTCTGACTCGGGCCGAACTCGGCGGATTAGCGGCCGCGGCGACGGCCGTTGGATGACTGGCTCATGCCGACGAGTCCGCCGACCTTGAGGCCGCCCGTGCGCGGAGTACCGTTCGCGCCTGACCCGGTGCGTGGCGTGCCGTTCGCGGCGGAGCTGGTGCGAGGCGCGCCCGCCGCGGAGCCGGTGCCTGCGCGTCGCGGCTGGGAGGCCCGGCCCGACCCTGCGGACTGAGCCGGACGACCGGACCGGTCACCGCGTGGCTGCCCGTCGCGGTTCCCCTCTTCGCGGCCCGCGCGCTTGCGCTGGGCATTGGCGCCCTGTGACCGGCCGCCCTGCGACTGGCCCCGGACGGGCGCTGCGGCGCGGGGTGCGGGCTTGACGTAGGCCGCAACATTTCCGACGAGAGCGGTGACGGGTGCGGCAGCCGCATCCACCTGCTGGGGAGCAACCGTAATGCCTGCCTTGCGCAGCAGCGCGGCCGTATCCTTGCGCTGTTCGGGGAGCACGATGGTGACGACGTCGCCCTCGGCGCCCGCGCGGGCGGTGCGGCCCGAGCGGTGCAGGTAGGCCTTGTGCTCTGCCGGTGGGTCGACGTGGATGACGAGTTCGATGTCGTCCACGTGCACGCCGCGTGCCGCGACATCCGTTGCAACCAGCACGCGCACCTCGCCCGCGGCGAAGGCGGCGAGGTTGCGATCGCGCTGCACCTGCGAGAGGTTTCCGTGCAGGTCGACGGCGGGAATCCCGGAGTCGGTGAGCTGGCGGGCAAGCTTCTTGGCGTGGTGCTTGGTGCGCATGAACAGGATGCGGCGCCCGCTGCCAGAGGCGAGACGCTCGACGAGCGCCCGCTTGGCCTCAACGCCGGAGGTCTCGAACACGTGGTGGGTCATCGCGGCGACCGGCGAGTTGGCTTCGTCGACCGAGTGCAGCACCTCGTTGTGGAGGTACCGGCGCACAAGCTTGTCGACCCCGTTGTCGAGGGTCGCGCTGAACAGCATGCGCTGGCCGTTCTGCGGTGTCTTGTCCATGATCCGGGTGACGACGGGCAGGAATCCGAGGTCGGCCATGTGGTCGGCTTCGTCGAGGATCGAGATCTCCACGGCGTCGAGTGACACGAAGCCCTGCTTCATCAGGTCTTCGAGTCGCCCGGGGCAGGCCACGACGATGTCGACTCCCGCCTTGAGCGCGGCAACCTGGCGCTGCTGCGAGACGCCACCAAAGATGGTGGTCGACTTCAGCCCGTAGACATCGGCGAGCGGCTGGATTGCCGCAGTGATCTGGGTTGCGAGTTCACGAGTCGGGGCAAGGATGAGGGCAAGCGGGCGACCAGGCCGACGATTTCCGCCCGCCAGCGCGCCACCGAGGCGTGCGACGAGCGGTATGCCGAAGGCGAGTGTCTTGCCCGAGCCCGTCTTACCGCGGCCGAGCACATCGCGGCCCGACAGGGTGTCGGGAAGCGTGTCCACCTGGATCGGGAACGGCTCGGTGATCCCGGATGCCGCGAGTGCAGCAACCAGGGGTGCCGGCACGCCAAGCGCGCCGAAGGATGATTCAGTCAAAGGAGGTTCATTTCTGCAAGGTACCGGCAGCGAGAATCGAAGCCGATTGGATGGCGAGAGCGACAGGAGTCGCAATCGATCGCCGGAGAAAGTGTCTGAAATTTGGCGGAGGCCGGGCTTGGGAAGCCACGTCTCACACCGAGGCACAGAGTAAGCGTTCAACGACGCAGGGAGCCCAACGATGGGCCCGCAAGTACTTCCACCATATCAGAAGGGCCTCGTGCGGGCCCGCGGCCCCCTTTCGCGGGCTCCCCGGATTGGGGCTTAGTCCCCCTAAAGGCCGACACGTAATCTCGGCTGTGCGCCCACCCGAGGCCAAGTTCGTCATTCCCCTCCGCAACCTCGGCCGCGCTGAGGTTTCTAGGGAGTGTCGTGCTGTTCACCGGGTTCGGTTCGTCTGATGCCGACTCTCGGCGACCGCGGAAGCGCCAGCGCGCGAGCGTCATCGCGGCCGCATCCGTTGTTCTCGCCCTGCTGGCCGGACTCTTCGCCGCCGGCCCCGCCGCCGCGGACCCGACCGCGGTGCTCGATATCTCCCAGGCCGTCGACCATCCAACCGACGCGCCGGGGGACTCGTTCACCTACTCCATCACCGTCGACTGCTCGTCCGCCGAGTGCACCAACGCGTCGCTGACTGACGTATTACCGGCCCAGTTCGATGCGCTCACCCTGAACTCGACGATCGCGGTCACCCCGCCGGAAGCCGGAGCAAGCTACACGTCGAGCTGGAGCGGACCCGACAACCGGACCCTGACCGTGGACTTCACCGAGGTCGGCGGCGCACCGGGAATCGCCGCCGGTGACGGCTACACCGTGCAGGTCACGATGACGGTACCCGCGGGGCTGTCGCCCGACTTCGGCGCGAACGGCGTGGCCGTTCCGAACCCTGCATCCGTGAGCGCCGATGATGCGGACACGAAGACCAGTTCGCAGAATGTGACCGTGACGGTTCCGGTGACGACCAACACCGCGATCACCGAGGCCTGGTCGCCGACAACCGCCCAGTTCAAAGTCGGCGCAGCATCCACGGTGACCCTGACGACGCAAAATACGTCAAACGCGCTCGCGACATCGCTGGTTCTTCAGGACCCGTCCGATCCGACCAGTTCCACGAGCCCGTTCCAGGATGTCGACTTCGCCTCATTCGGCGCGATGACGCTGCCGGCGGGCGCTGACGAGGTCCTTGTCGACGCCTACGTCGCTGGTGCCTGGATCGACGGCACGACACCGGAGACGCCCTCCACTCTCGCACTACCCGGCGGCGTGACCGCCGGCGAGGTTGAGGGCCTGCGCTTCACCTTCGAGTCCTCGACGGGCAACGCGACACTTACCGCCGGGGGAGCAGCGGGAAGCGTGGTTCTGGACGTCACCCAGCGCGCTTCGACCCGCACTGCGGGAACCTCCCTGGTGCTCGGCACATCGGTGAGCAACACCGCCTCAGGCACCGTGAATGTGCCGGGCCAGTCGCCGGTCAGCAAGACCGCCACAGCGACCTACACCGTTACCGGACTCAACGCGAAAGTCACCGCGACGACGACCTTCACTCCGTCGACCATCCCCGGCGGCAACTCGAGCGTCGCGCTCGTGACAGCAGCGAACGCATCGAACGGCCCGCTCGCCGCGATGACCGTAACAGTGCCGACGGGCGGCGGTTTCTTCACCCCGTTGGTCAGTTTTGCCGGCTTCACCCCGGCAAGCACCTGGCCGTCGGGCGCCACCGACGCGAGCATTGTCTGGTCGGTCAACACCGGGGTCGCACCCACCTCTCCCGACTTCACCAGCGCCGCCACGATGCCGGCAACGCCGGCCCTGGCTGGCGGCCAGTACATCACCGGTTTCACGATCACCTACACGGGCGCCATTGCCGCGGCGGCGACCGCCGGGGACGCATTCACCGTCGATGTCGCCGGCGATGAAAACACGAACAGCAGTACACCGGTCACGCTGACCAACCAGGCGACGGTTACGGGAACGAATGATGCCGGCAGCGCGACGCCGGCCGTGGCATCCGCGACCCTGTCCGTGCTTGCACCGCAGATCGTGATCACCGAGAACAAGACGGTCACTCCGACCACGGCGATCGCGCCGGGCGGCCACAGCACAGTGCAGCTGAAGACTTCGGTCACCTCGACCACCGGGTACGTGCCCCCCACCTCCATCATCATCAAAGATGTCGAGACCGGCAGCGCGACCGACTACTGGAACGCGTTCAATGCGGTTGCGATCGCCCCCACCCAGGTGCCTCTCGGCTCCACCCTCCAGGTCAGCTACACGACGGATGGCACCACCTGGGTCCCGCTTCCCCTGCAGGATGCGACGAGTGCAGCCCTCTGGTACAGCGCGGCCCTGCCCAGCGCGTCCAGCATCGTCGGCCTGGAGTTCGACTTCGAGGACACCAGCGGGTTCTCGCTCAGCTCGTCGGTGACACCGGCGATCGCTTTCGAAGCGCGTGGCACCCTGCGCAGCGGGGGCGCCACCGCGACGGTCGGCACGCCCGTGACCTACACGAACTCCACAACCGCTGAGGGTGACGCTGTGGTGCAGACCAGCACCGGCCCCGAGACCATCACGGGAACCGCCACCACGACGGCCCCCGGAATCGTGAAGGCTCTCCCGGCCGGTGACAACGGAACCATCCTCACCAAGGCATGGCAGCCGGTCAGCGGCTCGACCGCGGTGCCGTCCCAGTCAAGCCAGAGCCGGGTCGCCCTCCTGGGCTGGGGCTCGCAGTTCGACGGCGCGACGAGCGCCGTGATCACGGATCCGTCGGACCCCACGGCACCTGTCGCCTCAACGGTTTTCCAGGCCTTCGATCTCACCAAGATCAATGCGATCACCCCGGCAACCGACCCGCTCATCGCCTTCGACCAGGTCACGAGCGTCCAGCTCTACCTCTACAACCCTGCGACCACCACCTCGACCTGGACGACCGTCGGAAGCTGCAACGCGACCGCCTCCAACCCGTGCGCGGGTACTTACCCCGGGTACACCCTGACTGCCGCCCAGAGCGCTGACACTCTCGGCGTGCGGATCACGATCGTTCCTGACGACACCCTGCGCGCCGCCAGCCACGACCCGCTCACACCCCCCGTCGGATCGGGGCTCGCCAGCAGTCCGTCCGGTCGCCCGATCAGCCTGACCTTCACCCTGCGCAACATGTTGCGCGACTCCAGCGCGAACCCGACAAACCCCTGGGTCGTGCAATCGCAGACCTACAACACGGTCGACCCCGGCGAGGTGTCGAACACTGCGGACGGCAGCTACGTGACCGGCTCAGGAACGGTGGATGACCAGGCATCCGACACGATCGACATCATCGACCCGACCCCGGCGGTCACCAGCACCAAGACGGTATCGACAGCGGCCATCCCGATTCCGAACCCCGGCGATGTCGCCCCAGCGAACTACCCCACCGACAGCTACACCCTCACCGCGACGAACGCATCCGTCGCGCACACCTGGTATCTGCGAGTCACAGACCCCATGCCATGTCCCGCCTCGAATGTCTCCAGCTGTGCCCACAACGACAGCGGGCCGGTCAAGGGCGAAACCGTCGACCCCTACGCGGGAGTCAGCTACGACCCGACCACCAACCCGTTCGAACAGTTCGACATCACGAGTCTCGTCCCGACCGCGCCGGCGAGCGTCAGCCTGCCGAATTCGACCATCACGCTGCTGTACTACACGCCAGCAACCTCCAGCACGCCGGCAGTCACCACTGAGAGCAGCCTCCCGCTGACTCCCGCAAACGTCAGCGCACTGTCAACGCCGCCCGCCGCGCCGAACCTCCTCACCAACCTTGTCGGCTTCAGCATCGAGTTCGCGTCAACGTCGACCTCGAACGGCGGGACGATCGCGAGCGGCGCGCAGGCCTCGGTCGTGGTTCACACGCGCCTTCGCCAGACCACGCGGAGCACGTCGGGCCTCGCGACCCCGACGAACATCGCGGGCCCCGTTTCGGTGGTCAACAACAGCTTCACGCAGGACTACGACGACGTACTGCCGGATGCGAACATCTATGACTCGAAGCAGGCCACGGTGAACCTGGCCGTCGGGACCATCGCCGTGACCGCCTCCAAGTCGATGAAGACCGTGACCGGCGGCCTGACCACGATCCTCGAGTCAAACCGGAACGCTGACGTCGCCGTGACGCTCGGAGCAACCTCGGGCACCTCGGACGCGGCATCGGACAAGGTCGTACTCACGGACAGCGGCCAGAACACGGATGGCTCGGCCGCCGCGTTCTGGAGCGACTTCACGCTCAAATCCATCGGCACCGTCACCGCTCCGCTTGGCTCGAACCAGCTCGAGGTCGACGCGCAGGTGGATGGCGCCACAACCTGGACCGACGGCACCGCGGTCGGCTTCACCTCACCCGCGTCGCCGTCGGTCGTCCTCCCGACGGGCGTGACCGCAGCACACGTGACGGGCCTGCGCTTCACCTTCTCCAAGGCTGACGGATCGATCTTCTCCAACACGGCCCCAGCGGCGGCATGGACGGCATCCATCCCGCTGGTGGCCAACATCAAGCCGACCTACCTTCAGGGGCAGGTCTTCACGGGCACCATCCCCAACACCGTGACCGCGACCTCCACCCACCCCATTTTCGGCACCGCAACCGCCCAGGCGACCGCCAGCATCACGCTGAGTCCGGGCACCTTCACCGTGGACGTGGTCAAGACACCCTCGGTGGCGACCACCCCGGCCGGCCAGTTCGTCGACTGGACGTTGAAGTTCACCAACACCGGCACCGGCTACCTGAAGAACCCGACCATCGTCGACCAGCTGCCAGTGGATGCAAGCCTGACGGCCGGCGGCCCCCTGCTCTTCGACCCGACCGCAGTCCCGACCTACACGGATTCAACGGCAGGGCTGCTCTCAACGACGACCGTGACCCAGTCCTACACCGCCGCGACACGGCAGGTCTCGTTCACGTGGCCGGCCGGGTCGGAGCTGGCTCCCGGCGAGTCCTACTCGATCGTGCTGAGTCTCGAGGTCGCACCCGGCCTGCAGTCGACCTACGGGCACGTCGTGAACAACTTCACCTTCGGGTCCGACCAGACCCTCGCCTCCTGCAGCAACACCACCGGCACCCAGGGGTACACGCTCTCGGGCACCACCTGCCGCACAAGCAACTACGTCACCGTGCTGTCCGCCTCCGCCATCACGACCTTCAAGGGGGTGAAGGGCAACGTCGACTCGAGCGGCAACTCGACATCCGGAGCAACGAACGTCACCAACCCCGCAAGCACCTGCGTGCCCGACTCCGATGGCTTCTACCGCACCCCGTGTGCAGCCAATACCGTCATCGGCGGCACCGACCTGTGGAAGCTGCAGGTGGTCAACGGCGGCAACATCCCTGCCACGGCTGCCACGGTCGCGGACGTGCTGCCGCACGCCGGTGACACCCTGATGCGCACCAGCACCTCGCGCGGATCGACCTACACGCCGCAGTTCGACGGCAACGTGACACTGATCACCGACTCCCTGTCCGCGGGAACCGTCATGAGCTGGCAGGTCACCACGGCCTCGAACCCGTGCCCGAACTACGACACGAACCCGACATGCTCGACTGTGACCTGGCTCGATGGGCCCTCCTACCCCGTGGCGAGCTACCCGCAGGTCACGGCCATCCGGGTCAGCTTCGATTTCAGCGCGCTGGCTGGCGGCACGCTCCCGCCGGCCGCCGAGCTCAAGGTCACCTATGACACACTCAACACTCCGAGCCTGACTTCGTCCGATCACCGGGCGCCGACGACGGTGCCCTCGGCCACCCCGTTCGCGTGGAACACCTTCGGTGCCTATGCGGAGTTCGGTGGATCCGCGTCCCGGCTGGTGGAACCCGTCAAGGCGGGCGTCGAAATCGAGACCGGCTCGGTGCAGGTGAACAAGGTGATCACGGGCCCGAGCGCGGCCTTTGCTCCTGTCTCGTACACGGTCAATGCGCACTGCACGGTCGACGGCGCACCCCTGTCACTTCCGGGCGGCGGTGCGATGACGCTGAATTCGTCATCCACGGTGCCCTACTCGACGCGCATCGACGGCATCCCCGTCGGGTCGGTCTGCGATTTCATCGAGGCGGCGAGCGGCGCCAGTTCCGTCGACTACTCGCCGGCCGTCTCCGGTGACACCGCGGCCGAGGTCACGGTCACGACCCCCGGGACCGCAGTCACGGCCGTGCCAGCCCTCCAGCAGGCTACGGTGACGAACACCTACGGATACACCAGCCTCACGGTGACAAAGAAGGTCAGCACCACCACCACTGTTGGCGCTTTCGGCCCGTATGCCTTCAGCCTGGCCTGCACGGTGAACAACGGGATCACCGCTCTCCCCGTCACCTTCGCAGGGGGCGCGACCACACTGGCGTTCAGCCTGAACGCCAACCAGTCCAACGAGATCGACAACCTCCCCGTCAACGCGGTCTGCGTGCTGCGCGAGACGGATTCAAGCCACGCGACCTCGATTGCCGCATCCATTGACGGCGGCACAGCGGTGCCGACCAGCCAGGGTGCCGCGATCACGGTTGCCCTCCCGGCCGGTTCGGCCCACACGGCCGTCGTGACCAACACCTTCGCGGGCGGCCAGCTGGCAATCACCAAGACGGTTTCGGATGCGGGACCGATCACGTACGGCAGCGGGCCGTTCACCGTCAGTGTCGTGTGTACCTACCAGGGACAGACCCTCTACGACAGCACCGGCGCCGACCCGACCATCTCCATCGTCGGAGGCCAGACGATCACTCTCGCACCGGTCTTCCCGGTGGGCACCAGTTGCTCCGTGGCCGAGACCGACGCGGGAGGCGCAACCTCGTCGACCGCGCCCGCAACGGTGCTGATCGTCGGCCCGACCGGCAGCCAGACCGTGGGCCTCGTCACGACGAACATCACCAACACCTTCGCCAAGGGCAGCCTCAAAGTCACCAAGATCGTGGATGTCGCCGGAAACGCATTGCAGAACTACGGCGTCGGCCCCTTCGAAGCGACAGTCACCTGCACCTGGGTCAAGGACGGCACCACGCTGACCATCCCGCTTCCGAACTCGGGCGTCGTATACCTCACCGCCGGGGACGGCTACACCTCGACCGTCACGGGACTCATTGCGGGCGCGACCTGTAACGTCGTCGAGTCCGCAACGGGCGGGGCAACCACCTCTGTCGTGGGTGCGATCTCGCCATCCACCATCGTCGCGGGCGGCACCAGCGCGGTCACCATCACCAACACCTTCAAAACCGGCTCACTCTTCATCGACAAAGATCGCCTCGGTACGGCCGCGGCCGTCACACGATTCGGCCAGGGCAGCTACACGGCCTCGGTTACATGCTCGTACCTCAGTAACGGAACCGTCGTTCCCATCGATCTCGGACCGCAGGCCACGCAGGTCCTGGATACCGCCGACGGCTACTCGGCCCAGATCGACGGACTGCTCGATGGCGCAAGCTGCAGCGTGGCCGAGACCGATGCCGGGCTGGCCGTCTCATCGACGCTCGTGCCCAGCAACGGAACAGTGACGATCGTGGACTCGAGTTCTCTTAATCCTGCGACCGTCGCCATCCTGAACACGTTCGCAGTGGGCACGCTGCAGATTGTCAAAACCGCCTCGACGGCGCTCACCGAAGGATCCGCCACCTACAGCTACACGCTCGCTGTCAGTAATACCGGAACCGTGGGCGCTCCCGGCGTCGAGGTGACCGACCCGATCGACCCGACGCTCGATGTGACGAGCGTCGACGCGACCGGCTGGACCACCTGCGCGGTCACCGGGGCCGACTCCAACGGCTACGGCGGAGAACTCGACTGCCTGCTCGGCAGCGACCTGGCGGCCGGCTCGTCCGCGCCCGACATCGTCCTGAACGTGACCGTACTCGACACGATTTCGCAGGACGAGATCGACAACACGGCAACCGTGACCTCGACGAGCCCGATCATCGACGGCAGCAGCTCCAGCGCCAACGTTCCCGTCAAGTGGATCGACGTGACCGCGACATCCCTCTGTGTGAAGGATGCGCCCTACCTGCAGTACACGATCAACGCCCACAACCTCGACGTGAGCAACCACACCCTCACGGTCAGCTGGGCCGACAAGAACGGCACGTTCGTCCACGCCGACACCGCGCCGATAGCGGTCAATGGACCCGTCACTGGCACGCTGCTGTGGCCAGGCGCCACCGTCGATTCGTCGGGCGACGCGACCGGCTGGCCGGGATACCGCCTCGCCCTGCCTGGCGAGACCCCGGACTGGAACGGGATGGTGCTCGACCCGACGCTCGCCACCTATGGTCTGCGCGATCATCCCCTCATCACGTTCAGCATCAACCCGCACCGCACGGTGACCGTGGCATACCCTCCGGCGAGCCCGGACTGCACGTCGGTGCAGCCGACCGACATCGCGATGACGAAGACGGCAAGCGTGAACGTCATCCGACCCGGTGTTCCGTTCACCTACACGATCACGTCGCGTGACGCCGGGCTCGGTCCGGTCGAGAATGCCGTGCTCACCGACCCCATCCCGCCGACCCTGCACGTCACGAACGTGACGACCGCCGCGCCCGCCGCCGGAATGCCCAACTGGCTGGGGTGCACACTCACCGGCGTGAACCCCGACGGCGGTGGCGGAACGGTGACGTGCACCCTGGACCGGCCGCTCACCTATGGGCAGAGCGCTCCGAACGTCATCCTCGGGGCCGTCGCGCTCGCCTCGGCCACCGTGGGAATGATCACCAACACTGCGACCATGACCGGTGATGCTCCCGCGCAGTCGACCGATCCGACCATGACGGTCGACTCATCGGCCACCGTGCTGGATGCGAAAGAGCTGGGACTCACCGGCGTCGTCATCGGAGGCAACCTGGCGGTCGGTGTCGTGCTGACGCTGCTCGGCCTGCTGTTCTTCGGCTTCAGCTTCGTCTGGACACGACTACGCCGGCGGACCCGCCAGGCCTAGTAGCTGCCGAAGTAACGCTCACCCACCGGGATTTCGACCGTCGTCGTGTTTCCCGGCTGGGCAAGCGGGCATGCCCAGAGCGGGTCATACGCGCAGGACGGGTTGTAGGCGAAATTGAAGTCGAGCACGAGCGACTCCGGGGTCGTACCCGGCCCGAGGTCGGCCCCCTTGATGGTGTCGAGAAGGTATCGGCCACCACCGTAGGTGCCGCCGTGGCGACCGTGCAGCGCATCCTTGACCGGCAGGAAGATGCCGCCTCCGTACGATGCGAGGCGCCAGACATCGAGCGTTCCGATGCCGGGAAGGTCGGCGGTCCCGAGGAGCTCGAACGGCACGACGCCGTCGGTTCCCGTCTCCACCTCCAGGTGCCGCGGTGCAGCAGGGGTGATCGGGACCTCGAAGCGCCAGTCAGGGTCGTAGGGCGACACAGGCAGGCCCGCGAAGCCGCCGCGATCCTGTGGCAGCAGCGGAGTCGCAGGGTGGGTCGAGAACAGGTCGTCCCGCCCTCGCCGCCACAGGTCATGGCCGGTCGCCGGATCGCTTGCCGCGCGCACCTCCGAGTAGAGGGCGAACACGCGACGCCGCCAGTCGGCAACCTCTAATGCGGTCATGCTCCAACCCTAGGCGCGCCAGTGCGCCGAGAGTTGGCGGATGCGGAACCCGCGCCACTGCCAGAACGCCCACAGCCCGAGCCAGACAGGGAGAGTGGCGGCTCCCGCGCTGACGACGAGGCGGTCCCGGTAGAGCGTGCGATGCTCGGGCAGGGGAGACACCGCCATGGTGTGCCGCCAGGTCGTGACCACTGCGAGCGGGCCGCTGACAGCCCGGCCGAAGTCGTGTACCAGCCGCACGCCCGGCCGCTCCTCGAATGACAGGTCGATGATTTGCTCTCCCGCATCCACCAACCCGAAAGCCCGCACACGCACCGGATGCGGGCCCTCGCTCCACTGCGCCGGGAAGCCCGCGGGCTCGAGCGACTCGAACGTGCTGAACGGGGCAGCCACCGCACGAAAGACGGCGGGGCTGCGCAGGGCCTGCCACGCCGCATCCGGGTCACAGTCGAGGGCAAGCTTGAGCAGGATCCGCATAACCCCAGTCTGCGGCCTGCGAGGCGTGCGCGGGTCATCGGCGGAGGTGGCACAATCACCGGGAGCTCCGATCCCTCGGGAATGCGAAGCGGGGTTGCAGCGTTCCGCCAATAGCCCTCGGGCACAGGCTTAGCCCCGGCAACAATGTGGAAGGACATCCCAATGAAGGCAGTTATCGACGGCACGGTCATCGCTGAGGCACCCAAGGAGGACCTCATCTCGATCGAGGGCAACTGGTATTTCCCACCATCGAGCGTGAAGAGCGAGTACCTGCTCGAAAGCCCGACCCCGTACACCTGCCCCTGGAAGGGTGAGTGCCAGTACTTCAGCGTGAAGGATGGCGAGAAGGTGCTGCAGGACCGCGCCTGGAGCTACCGCACCCCGTACCCCACCGGCATCGAGCGCGTGGGCAAGGACTTCTCGAACTACGTGGCGTTCTGGAAAGAAGTAAAGGTCACCGACTAGCGGGCTGCCGCTGACCGGCGCGGTGTGCCCGCACCTTTGCGCGGTTGCCGCACCGCTGCATCGAGCACCAGCGGCGATTATTGGACCGCGAGTCGTCATAGAAGATGAGGTCGCAGTCCGATGCGGCGCAGGTGCGGATGCGGTCGGCGTTGGCCGGCCCCAGAAGCGTGACGGCCTCGCGAGTGATCGCGGACAGCGCCTGGCCGACCCTGGCTTTCGTGCGACCAGCCTGGCGGGTACCGCCGGCGAGCACCGGCGGGATGTCGGGTGTCGCGGCAAACAGGTTGATGACGTCGACGTCTTCGGGTGGCCGGGGTTGGTCCGTCGCAGTCGCGATGATCAGTCGGGCGAGTGCGCGCTGCAGGGCCTGGGCATCAACCAGTTCGCGGTCGGTGGCGGTTCCTTCCAGGGCGGGGAACCGGGTCCACAGCCAGCCGACGAGAGCGGTAGGGGTTGTGAGGGACTCGGGCGCGCGTCCGAAACCGCCGGCATACGCGAAATCGATCGCAACCGATCCCGCGTCGAACCACCAGTCCTGGCCGTCCCGGGAAATCAGCTGGCCTGTTGCCACCGTGTGCTGCATGTAACCATTCTCGTTGGTTACGGTCGGTTTATGCCGACACCGCGCGGAATGCGGGCTAGCCTCGCCGGCTCGCGGCCGTGATGCTGCGCTGCCGCCAGGCGATCGCGTTCGCGGCATCGAACCTGCGCGAGCAACGCCCGCAGGCGAGCACCCCGCGCGGTTGCTTGTAGCGATAGTGCACGTGGCCCGCGGGGCAAGTGCCCACCCACGGCGCGAACTCGTGCGCAATCGCACCATCGTGCGTGCGTTTTCCGTCGTACCCCAGGCCCTTGGCGATCGCTCGCCACTTCGGACCGTGACCGACCCGCGGGCCGGCGAGGGCGTGAGCGACCTCGTGCAGCAGGATCTGGTGGATCTCGTCGTCTTCGTAGCGACCTGCGAGATAGCGGGACACCGTGATGCGATGTTTATCGAAGCTGCACAGGCCCGCCCGGGTCTTGGCGTTATCGAAGCCGAACGACCAGACAGCCGGGTCAAGGTGCAGGGCGATGAGGGCCTCCGCCCACTTTCGCACTCGATCAAGTTCAGCCACGCATCGAGATTAACTCTCGGGGCGGGCTACCGTGGCCACTGCGCGCACGCGGGGAGCAACCGGATGGCCCTCTGCCCTGTGCAGGACGGGACTTCAGCCCTGGCCACCGGGGCGCAGCTGGAAAATGCTCTTCGACGGCGGAGGCGACTGCACGGCCGTCGCATCCGTGGTGATCGGCGCTCCTGCAATCCAATCCTGCAGCTCCTGCCCGGACACCACCTTCGACGGGTGGGGTCCGCCGGCCAGCAGCCGCGGCATCCAGTCGAGGGGAAGCGCGCCGCGGGTTCCGATCATGACGACGTTGCCGAATCGCCTCCCCTTGAGAACCTGCGTCTCGGCGAGCAGTGCGGTGTCCTCAAGCGCAGCACCGAGCGTCGCCGCCTGCGAGCGTGCGAACCGCAGGCCCGGGCCGTCGGCGATGTTCACCGCCATCACGCCATCCGGCTTCAGGAGCTTCGCCGCCTCGCGATAGAACTCGACACTCGTCACGTGTGCAGGCGTTCGGGCTCCACTGAAAATATCGACCACCACGAGGTCGGCCTGTCCCGCCAGCCCCGATGGCAGTTTCGCGAGCACGGCGCGGGCATCCCCATAGCGGATGCGGATCCCGGCGTTCCTCGGCAGCGGGAGTTCTCGGCGCACGAGGTCCACGAGCTCCGGCTCGAGCTCCAGTACCTGCTGGCGCGAGCCGGGACGGGTGGCGTGGATGTAGCGGGGCAGTGTGAGTGCACCTGCCCCGAGGTGAACGGCGGTGATGGGCTCGCCGGGCATCCCGAGCTGGTCGATCACGTGGCCGATGCGGGCGACGTATTCGAACGAGAGCTGCGCCGGGTCGTCGAGATTGACGTGCGACTGCGGCGTGCCGTCGACGACCAGCATGAATCCACTCGACACCCAGCGGTCGGGCTCGATCACGGCCAGGTAGCCGCTGTGCTTCAGAATCACGTGGGGGTGCTCGGCCATTACCCGATTCTCCCAGTCCCCGGTATTCGCCGCCGCCATCCGGCAAATCTCCACCCGGTCTCCACCCGCGGGCGGTCGTGCGCATCCCACGCCCGGACCAGTCTTGGATCATGAACATTTCGTCCGTCGTCGACATCCTGATCGCCCTCGTCGTTGTCTGCTGGATCATCTACCGCCAGTTCACCTGGCAGCTGGTGAGCCCGCGCAGCCTGTGGCGGATGCCCGCCATCGTCGCCATCGTGGGAATCGTCATGCTGAGCCAGACCAAGGGGCTCACCGACGTGCATCCGCTCGACCTCGCCATCCTGGCCGGCGAACTGCTGCTCTCGGTTGGCCTCGGCGCCGTCATGGGTACGCTGGCGAAGTTCCGCACCCGGGGGCAGCGGGCGTCCGATGTCCGCCAGCGCAGCGGGGTGCCGGCCCAGTTCGATCCGTCCCGTACGGTCACCGAGTCGCGTACCGGCGGCCTCGGTGCCGCGCTGTGGGTGGTGCTGATCGTGGTGCGCATCGGGGTCGAAGTGCTGACGGCGCAGTATTTCCCGTCGGCACTGCTTGCTTCGACCGGAACAATCCTGCTGGTAGTCGCCGCGAACCGGGCGGCACGTGCACTGGTCGTCACCGTAAGGATGGAGCGCAGGGGCCTCGTGACCGCATGATGGTCTCATGATCGATTGGCTCGGCAGGCCGCAGGGCTGGCTCAGGTGGCTGCTCAGCCTGTTCGGGATCATCGTCATTACCTGGTCGATGACAGCGCTGTTCATCCGCCAGCAAATCCCGCTCTGGGTTTTCGTAACCGTTCTGGTCGCCAACCTCGCCTGGCTGCTGTTGACGGTCATCCCGACTGCGGGTATTCCGACTGCGGTCATCCCCGGCTCGCGCATTCCCGTTTCCGGGGTGTTGGCCTGCGTCATGGTCGCTGCGGGTGGCGTCACCGCGGCGGCGGTCGACGGAATCGCCATCGTGCCCGCTGCGGTCGGAGTGCTCTGGGTTGTGAGGGACATCCGGCAGCCGTTCGCGCGCGGTGTGCAGCTGGGCATCGCCGGAATGCTGGTCGTGCTCGTCGGCGACCTCCTCGAGCCTCTTGCTCCCCTCGGTGTCGCCGGAATCGAGGCCGCGCTCATCGTCGCGTTGCTGGGGGGACTGAGTCGACGCCAGTATGTGCTCGCCGAAGTGCGGAGCCGCGAACTGGTCGAGGAGCAGGCGCGCACCGACGTACTGGGGGCACGAGCACAGCTGGCCGCTGACATCCACGACGTGCTGGCGCACAGTCTCGGAGGGCTGGTCATCCAGCTCGACGCCGTCGACGCCCTGCTGGAGTCCGGCGACACCACTTCGGCAGCGGCACGGGTGAGGGACGCCCGCACACTCGCCGCTGAGGGGCTCGGTGAGGCACGCCGCGCGGTCGCGGCGCTGTCGGACCCGCCTGCGTTCGGTGACAGTCTCGTCGCCGGAAGCTCCGTCGTGGCCGACGTGGTCGCCCTGGTTGATGCGCACCGGTCGCTCGGCGGACGTGCACGGTTCTCCCAGTCCGGCGAGCACTCGCCGGTCAGTGCTCCGGTCGCTGTCGCGCTGCGGCGCGCGGCCCAGGAGGGACTCACGAACGCGCGCAAGCATGCGCCAGGGAAGCCCGTCGCGGTGGCCCTGAGCTGGAAAGCCGGCAGTGTGCAGCTGCAGATCTCCAACCCGCTGGGTGTCGACCCGGCCGCATCGGCGGACGGACACGGCCTGGTCGGTATGCGTGAGCGTTTCGCAGGGCTGCCCGGCGGGGTGGTGTCTGCCGCGGCAACGGCGACCAGCTTCGTCGTCACGGCCGGGGCGCAGACCTCATGAACGAGATCATCCGTGTGATCGTGGCCGACGACCAGGCGATCATCCGTGAGGGGCTCGTCACGGTGCTTTCGCTGCTGCCCGACCTCGAGGTCGTCGGCGAAGCCGCAGATGGCCGCGCGGCTGTCGAGCTTGTTGACCGGCTCCGCCCGGACGTCGTGCTCATGGACCTTCGGATGCCTGTTCTCAGCGGGCTCGAGGCGACCCGGGAGATCCTTTCGTCGCATTCCGGGACCGGGATTCTCGTGCTCACGACCTTCGCCGACGACTCCTCGATCGTCGATGTGCTGCGTGCCGGCGCGCGGGGCTACCTGACCAAAGACGCGGACCGCGCCGAAGTTGCGGCCGCGATCCGCGCGGTCGCACAGGGCCACATGACCCTCGGAGCCGAGGTCGGCCAGAAACTGGTGGCAGGCACCGCCGCGCCCGCCCTGCCTTCCGCGCCTGCCCCGCCTGCCGCACCGCCACTGGCGGACCGGTTCGGGCTGACCGCCCGTGAGGGCGAGGTGCTCGCCCTGATCGGTGACGGCCTCAGCAACACGGAGATCGCCGCGCGCCTGTTCGTCGGCGTCTCGACCGTCAAGACCCACATCAACGCGATCTTCGCCAAGCTCGGTGTGCGCGATCGCGCGCAGGCAATAGCGCTCGTGCGATCCTCCTCATCCTCCTGATCCTCCTCATCCTCCCGATCCTCCTGATCCTCCTGATCCTCCTGATCCTCCTCATCCGGCTGCCCGGCTTCGTCGACAGCAGGTGAGAGGACCCGGGCGACGACCAGAGAGGTTCTAGGCTCGACACATGGCAACTCGGGAACACCTCGCTCGCGCGCTGTGGACACTGTTCGAACCTATCCACGCGGTGACCTATTTTTCCGCCCAGTCTCGAGACGCGCTGGCAGCGATCGGCCTGACGCGCTACTGGGACGGCTACTTTGCGGGCCGTTCCGCTCCGGTCGGCGCGCTCTCCGCCCCGCCGGTGACCGCGATGTTCAGCGGTTTTGCGCCGTTCCTGGTGGAGCGCGCGCTGCCCGCAGTCTGGTCGGTCGTGACGCCCGCGCAGGTCATCGAGGCACGGTACTCGGGCGCAGCCGAGACGTTGCGCGCCCTGGTGCCAGACGGGGCCGTTGTCGAGGCAGCCGCGGTCGCGCTCGAGCCGCTGGTGCAGGGCCTCGATACCGTGGGGCGTCCGCTGTCTGCGGGATTCGCCGCGCTGCCGCTCGAGGATGACCCGTATCGCCGCGTCTGGCAACTCGCCGGGACTCTTCGCGAACACCGCGGGGACGGGCACGTCGTCGCACTGGCCAGCCTCGGGATCGCCGGAATCACGACCCTCCTGCTCAGGTCGGGGGTCGATCTGGATGCGGCTGCGATGCAGAAAGCGAGGGGGTGGACGGATGACGAATGGGCGGCGGAGGCGAGCCGGCTGGTCGATCGCGGGCTCCTTGACCACGATCGACGGATTACCCGTTCCGGGGCCGACGTGCTGGATGAGGCGGAGCGGCTGACCAACCGGCTCGCGCTCAGCGCGATCGATGGCCTCGATGACGACGGGGTACGGGAGGTGGCCCGGGCGCTGGCTCCGGTCGCCGCCGCGGTCGCGCCACTCTTCCCCTATCCGAACCCGATCGGCATGCCCAGGTCGTGGGACCCGGACGCTGACCCTGAGGCGTCGGCCGTCCCCGAGACCCCGGCCCCCTGACCTGCCCCCACAGCCCACCCCCACACCCACTTCCCCGTTGGCGGGAGAAACTGCAGCCTGTGGGCGGAAAAACTGCCACCCGGGCGGAGTTGTAACCCCCTCCGCGGTGACGTTTCTCCCGCCACCCCGGACGGATGGTTAGTGGGCAAGGGTGGTCGTGAACGCCGTTCCGTTCCAGGACCAGGTCACCAGCCCCTCCGATACCGAGACGCCGCCGTTCGCGAAGGCGAGAGGGGTCGCACAACCGATCCCTCCCGTCGAGCCGTCCGCGCGCCCCGACGCAGTCCAGATGAGGCAGATGTCGGTATCGGTGCGTCCGGTCCACAGGGTTGCCCCGTCAGAGGTGGTGAGGATGCGGTGCACGGAAGCAGGCTGGATGTCGAAAGTGGTCAAGGTGCCACTGAGCGGGAATTGCTTGTCGGCGCTCGACTGTGGAACCAGCATCGACGCGAGGGCCGCCCCGGCGTCGGCGCGCGGAGCAGGCGTCGGGGTCGAGCCCGCGGCGGCGGCGGGCAGCGGCTCGACGTTCGTCGCCTGGGCGCGAGCCAGGAGAACGCCGCCGACCGCGCCCGCGAACAGGCCGGTGAGGACCAGCAGTGGCAGCAGGCTTCTGCGACGCACCCGCTGGCTCCCGCTGCGGGTGCTGGGCCTGCTCTCATCCCTGAGGGCGGCGTCCCTGACGGGCGCATCCAGGTCGCCGGACTCGTTTTCGCCCGGTGACCGCGTCTGCGCCTGGAGGATCGCCCCCGCACCGAAACGCTCCTGCGCCTGCCCGGCCGCCGCGGGAGCCGATCGCGCGGTCTGGACATGGGCGGTCTCGGCGAGGGCTGCCCTGGCGAGCGCGGCATCCTGGGTGACGAGCTTCGCGAGTGCATCCTGCGCGGCCGAGATCTCGGCCGGGGTGTCGGCGCGACCGAAGGCGATGCGCTCCAATTGCGCTCGTGTGAGGGAGTTTTCGTCGTCTCCGGTCATGTTCGCAACTGTAACTCCGGGACCGCGCAAGCGGGTGGTCGGAGGCGTTATAGCCCAAATTCAGAAATCGGTCAAGGAATAACTTGCACGTGTGCACAGTTCCGACCTATAGTTGTTCTTTGCGCTCCCAGATAATCCCTGCCGTCATATTGTGGACGGCACGGCAGCGCCCCGAGTATAGCGGCGGGGCCCACACTCCTTAACCTCCTCAAAAAGGTGCACTGAGTCTTCTGGTGGACGAATCTCAATTCCTTACCGACAGTAATGGCCCTTTGATGGCCCACGGAGGTTATTTCCTTGGCTGCTGCGAAAAACGCAACCACCAACAAGTCCCCCAAGAACGGCCGCTCAGCTTCGCGGCTCTCGTTCGCAAAAATCACCGATACGCTCACAGTCCCGGATCTGCTCGCGTTGCAGACCGAGAGCTTTGACTGGCTCGTCGGTAACGACATCTGGAAACAGCGGGTTGCGGAAGGTGTGGCCCAGGGCCGCACCGATCTTCCTTCGCAGAGCGGCCTCGACGAGATCTTCGAGGAGATCTCTCCCATCGAGGACCTCGGCGAGACCATGCAGTTGTCGTTCACGGGGCCTGAGCTCGAAGAGCCCAAGTATTCGATCGACGAGTGCAAGGAGCGCGGCAAGACCTTCGCGGCTCCTCTTTATGTGAACGCCGAGTTCATGAACCACCTCACGGGTGAGATCAAGACCCAGACGGTCTTCATGGGCGACTTCCCGCTCATGACCGAAAAGGGCACGTTCATCATCAACGGCACCGAGCGTGTTGTCGTTTCCCAGCTGGTGCGTTCGCCGGGCGTCTACTTCGACCGTATCCCCGAGAAGCTGTCCGACAAGGACATCTACTCGGCTCGCATCATCCCGAGCCGTGGAGCGTGGCTCGAGTTCGAGATCGACAAGCGCGACCAGGTCGGCGTGCGCATCGACCGCAAGCGCAAGCAGTCCGTCACGGTCTTCCTGAAGGCACTCGGTCTCACGAGCGAGCAGATCCTTGAGGAGTTCAAGAACTTCCCGTCGATCGCCCTCACCCTGGAGAAGGACACCATCCTCACCAAGGAAGAGGCCCTGAAGGACATCTACCGTAAGCTCCGCCCGGGCGAGCAGGTTGCGGCCGAGGCAGCGCGCGCGCTCCTCGACAACTTCTACTTCAACGGCAAGCGCTACGACCTCGCGAAGGTGGGCCGCTACAAGATCAACCGCAAGCTCGGGATCGACGCGCCGCTCACCAACTCGGTGCTGACGGTCGAGGACATCCTGGCGACGATCAAGTACCTGGTCGCCCTGCACGACGAGACCTCGCCCGAGGTCAGCCAGCACGAGAACTCCTTCCCCACCATCAAGGGCATCCGCGATGGCAAGAAGGTGGATGTCCGTCTCGACATCGACGACATCGACCACTTCGGCAACCGTCGCATCCGCGCGGTGGGGGAGCTCATCCAGAACCAGGTCCGCACCGGACTGTCCCGCATGGAGCGCGTCGTTCGCGAGCGCATGACCACGCAGGACATCGAGGCCATTACGCCGCAGACTCTGATCAACGTGCGTCCCGTGGTCGCCGCGATCAAGGAGTTCTTCGGAACCAGCCAGCTGTCGCAGTTCATGGACCAGAACAACCCGCTCGCGGGCCTGACCCACAAGCGCCGCCTTTCGGCCCTCGGCCCTGGCGGCCTGTCGCGTGAGCGCGCCGGCGTCGAGGTTCGTGACGTTCACCCGTCGCACTACGGCCGCATGTGCCCGATCGAGACCCCTGAGGGCCCGAACATCGGCCTGATCGGTTCGCTGGCATCCTTCGCCCGAATCAACGCGTTCGGCTTCATCGAGACGCCGTACCGTCGCGTTGTCAACGGCAAGGTCACCACGACCATCGACTACCTGACCGCGAGCGAGGAGGACGACTTTATCGTCGCCCAGGCCAACGCTCCGCTCAAGCCGGATGCCCACTTCGCTGAGTCTCGCGTGCTCGCCCGTAAGAAGGGCGGCGAGGTCGACCTCATCCCGACCGAAGACATCGGCTACATGGATGTTTCCCCGCGCCAGATGGTGTCGGTCGCAACATCGCTGATCCCGTTCCTCGAGCACGACGATGCAAACCGCGCGCTCATGGGCGCAAACATGCAGCGCCAGGCTGTGCCGCTGCTGCGCAGCGAGAGCCCGCTGGTCGGAACCGGTATGGAGGGCTTCGCGGCTATCGACGCCGGCGATGTCATCACGGCGGACAAGGCCGGTGTGGTTGCTGAGGTTTCCGCAGACCAGATCACCATCCAGCTCGACGACGGCGGAACCCAGGACTACTTCCTGCGCAAGTTCGACCGCTCCAACCAGGGCACGTCGTACAACAACCGCGTGATCGTGTCGGCGGGCGACCGCATCGAGCAGGGACAGGTACTCGCGGATGGCCCGGCGACGGAGAACGGCGAGCTCGCGCTCGGCAAGAACCTCCTCGTCGCGTTCATGCCGTGGGAGGGTCACAACTTCGAAGACGCGATCATCCTGAGCCAGAACCTGGTGAAGGACGACGTGCTCTCCTCGATCCACATCGAGGAGTATGAGGTGGATGCCCGCGACACGAAGCTCGGCAAGGAAGAGATCACCCGCGACCTTCCGAACGTCAGCCCGGAGCTCCTGGCCGACCTCGACGAGCGCGGCATCATCCGCATCGGCGCCGAGGTTCGCCCCGGCGACATCCTGGTCGGCAAGGTCACGCCGAAGGGCGAGACCGAGCTGTCCGCAGAGGAGCGCCTGCTGCGCGCCATCTTCAACGAGAAGAGCCGTGAAGTTCGCGACACCTCGCTGAAGGTTCCGCACGGTGAGGCCGGCACGATCATCGCGGTCAAGGAGTTCTCGGCTGACAACGATGACGAACTGGGCTCCGGTGTCAACCAGCGCGTGGTCGTCTACATCGCCCAGAAGCGCAAGATCACCGAGGGCGACAAGCTCGCCGGTCGCCACGGTAACAAGGGCGTCATCTCGAAGATCCTGCCCGTCGAGGACATGCCGTTCCTCGCGGACGGCACCCCGGTCGACATCATCCTGAACCCGCTCGGTATCCCTGGACGAATGAACTTCGGCCAGGTGCTCGAGACCCACCTCGGCTGGGTCGCGAAGCAGGGCTGGGATGTCAAGGGCAGCCCGAAGTGGGCCGGTCGTCTCCCCGAGGAGGCGCACAGTGCGCCCCCCGGAACCAAGGTTGCGACACCGGTATTCGATGGTGCCCTGGAGGAGGAGATCGCAGGCCTGCTCGACTCGACCAACGTCACTCGCGACGGCGACCGCCTGATCGACTCCACGGGTAAGACCAGGCTCTTCGACGGTCGCTCCGGCGAGCCGTTCCCTGAGCCGGTGTCTGTCGGCTACATGTACATCCTGAAGCTGCACCACCTTGTCGATGACAAGATCCACGCACGCTCCACTGGCCCGTACTCGATGATCACCCAGCAGCCGCTCGGTGGTAAGGCGCAGTTCGGTGGACAGCGATTCGGTGAGATGGAGGTCTGGGCTCTCGAGGCCTACGGCGCCGCCTACGCACTGCAGGAACTGCTCACGATCAAGTCCGACGACATCCTCGGTCGCGTGAAGGTGTATGAGGCCATCGTCAAGGGCGAGAACATCCAGGAGCCGGGTATCCCCGAAAGCTTCAAGGTGCTGATCAAGGAAATGCAGTCGCTGTGCCTTAACGTCGAGGTTCTCTCGGCCGACGGCACCGCCGTGAACCTGCGCGACACGGATGACGAGGTCTTCCGCGCTGCGGAGGAGCTGGGCATCAACATTTCCACGCGGTTCGAGTCCTCATCGATCGACGAGATCTAGTGCCGGGAGCTCCCTTCGGCGCAGCCTCACCCACTAATTTCACGACTTTTCGTTTCTAAGAGAGAAGAAAAACACATTGCTCGACGTTCACGCGTTTGACGAAATCAAGATCGGTCTCGCGACCGCTGACGACATCCGTCGCTGGTCGCACGGTGAGGTCAAGAAGCCCGAGACGATCAACTACCGCACCCTGAAGCCCGAGAAGGATGGTCTCTTCGGAGAGCAGATCTTCGGGCCGAGCCGCGACTGGGAGTGCTCCTGCGGCAAGTACAAGCGAGTCCGTTTCAAAGGAATCGTCTGTGAGCGCTGCGGCGTCGAGGTCACCAAGTCCTCGGTGCGCCGCGAGCGCATGGGCCACATCGAGCTCGCCGCCCCGGTTACCCACATCTGGTACTTCAAGGGTGTGCCGAGTCGCCTTGGCTACCTGCTCGACATGGCGCCGAAGGACCTCGAGAAGGTCATCTACTTCGCCGCGTACATGATCATCTCCGTCGACGAGGCAGCTCGCCACGAAGACATGCCGGGCCTTGAGAACGAGCTCCGGCTCGAGATCAAGACCCTCGAAGGCCAGCGCGACGCCCGTATCGCCGAGCGCCTCACCCGGCTCGAAGAGGACCTCGCGGCCCTCGAGGCGGAGGGTGCGAAGAGCGACCAGAAGCGCCGGGTGCGCGATGGCGCGGAGAAGGAGATGGGCCAGGCCCGTAAGTCTTTCGACGAGCAGATCGCCCAGCTCGAGCGTGTCTGGGAGGACTTCCGGTCACTGAAGGTGGGTGACCTCAAGCCTGAGGATGCTGTCTTCCACGACCTGCAGGACCGCTTCGGCCTGTACTTCGAGGCGTTCATGGGCGCCGAGGCCATCCAGAAGCGACTGCAGGACTTCGACCTTGACGCCGAGTCCGAGCTGCTGCACGACCAGATCGCCAACGGCAAGGGACAGAAGAAGATCCGCGCGATCAAACGACTGCGCGTGGTCAACTCGTTCCTGCAGACCGGCAACTCGCCGGCCGCCATGGTGCTCGAGGTTGTTCCGGTCATCCCGCCGGAGCTTCGCCCGATGGTGCAGCTCGACGGTGGCCGCTTTGCGACCTCCGACCTCAACGACCTCTACCGTCGTGTGATCAACCGCAACAACCGTCTTCGTCGCCTGCTCGACCTCGGTGCCCCCGAGATCATCGTCAACAATGAGAAGCGGATGCTGCAGGAGGCCGTCGACGCACTGTTCGACAACGGTCGCCGCGGTCGTCCCGTCACGGGTACCGGTAACCGCGCCCTGAAGTCCCTGAGCGACATGCTGAAGGGTAAGCAGGGTCGGTTCCGCCAGAACCTGCTCGGAAAGCGCGTCGACTACTCGGGTCGTTCGGTCATCATTGTTGGTCCGCAGCTCAAGCTGCACCAGTGTGGTCTCCCGAAGCAGATGGCACTCGAACTGTTCAAGCCGTTCGTGATCAAGCGCCTGATCGACCTGAGCCACGCCCAGAACATCAAGAGCGCAAAGCGCATGGTCGAGCGTTCGCGTCCGCAGGTCTGGGATGTGCTCGAGGAGATCATCCGCGAGCGCCCCGTGCTGCTCAACCGCGCGCCCACCCTGCACCGACTGGGCATCCAGGCTTTCGAGCCCCAGCTCGTTGAGGGTAAGGCCATCCAGCTGCACCCGCTCGTGTGCGCCGCGTTCAACGCCGACTTCGATGGCGACCAGATGGCAGTCCACCTGCCGCTGTCGGTCGAGGCGCAGGCCGAGGCACGCATCCTGATGCTCGCGTCGAACAACATCCTGAAGCCGTCGGATGGCCGTCCGGTGACCCTGCCCACGCAGGACATGATCATCGGCCTGCACCACCTGACGACGCTCAAGGAGGGGGCAACCGGTGAGGGCCGCGCGTTCTCGTCGATCGCGGAGGCTATCCTCGCGCTCGACCAGCACACGCTCGACCTGAACGCCAAGGTGCGCATCCGCCTCGAGCACGTGTACTTCGCCGACGGCGACGCCCCTGAGGGCTTCGTGCAGGGCGATACTGTTCTCATGAACACGACCCTCGGTCGCGCGCTCTTCAACGAGACGCTGCCGACGGACTACCCGTACATGGAGACGGTGGCCGACAAGGGCCAGCTTTCGGCGATCGTCAATGACCTCGCGGAGCGCTACCCGAAGGTGGAGGTTGCTGCGGCGCTCGACCGGATCAAGGATGCCGGTTTCCACTGGGCAACCCGTTCCGGCGTGACCGTCGCGCTGTCCGACATCCTGACTCCTCCGAACAAGCGCGAGATCATCTCGGGCTACGAGAAGCAGGCCGCCAAGGTGCAGGACCAGTTCGACAAGGGCCTGACTACGGAGGCGGAGCGTCGCCAGGAGCTCATCGAGATCTGGAACCGCGCCACCGCGGAGGTTGCGAAGGCCATGGAAGACAACCTTCCTGAGTCGAACAACATCAACCGCATGGTTTCGTCCGGAGCCCGTGGTAACTGGATGCAGGTTCGCCAGATCGCCGGTATGCGCGGCCTGGTGTCGAACCCGAAGGGTGAGATCATCCCTCGCCCGATCGTTAACAGCTACCGCGAGGGCCTGTCTGTGGCCGAGTACTTCATCTCGACCCACGGTGCCCGCAAGGGTCTCGCCGATACCGCTCTTCGTACCGCTGACTCCGGGTACCTGACCCGTCGACTCGTCGACGTGTCGCAGGATGTCATCATCCGCGAAGATGACTGCGGCACGACCAAGGGCCTCGACATGCCCATCGCAACCCAGAACGCCGCAGGCGAGTGGGTTCGCGATGTCAACGTCGAGAACTCGGTCTACGCTCGCAGCCTCGCGGCTGACGCGGTCGACGCCAAGGGCAAGGTCATCGCCGAGGCGGGAGCCGACGTCGGAGACGTTCTGCTCGACACCCTTCTCGCTGCCGGTGTGAACAACATCAAGGTGCGTTCGGTGCTGACGTGCGAGTCGGCTGTCGGTGTGTGTGCGGTCTGCTACGGCCGCTCGCTTGCTACCGGCCTGCTCGTCGACATCGGCGAGGCCGTCGGTATCATCGCGGCCCAGTCGATCGGTGAGCCCGGAACCCAGCTGACGATGCGTACCTTCCACACGGGAGGTGTTGCATCGGCGGATGACATCACGCAGGGCCTGCCGCGTGTCACCGAGCTGTTCGAGGCGCGTACCCCGAAGGGCGCGTCGCCGATCGCTGAGGCCGCCGGCCGCATCACGATCGAGGACACCGACCGCAGTCGTCGCATCATCCTGACGCCCGACAACGGTGACGAGCCGCACGTGTACCCGGTGCTTCGCCGCGCGACCCTCCTCGTCGAGGATGGCCAGCACGTCGAGCTCGGCACGCAGCTGCACATCGGAAACCTGGACCCGAAGGAAGTTCTTCGCGTCAAGGGTGTTCGCGCGGTGCAGCTGCACCTCGTCGATGGGGTTCAGGGCGTCTACCGTTCACAGGGTGTGCCGATCCACGACAAGCACATCGAGGTCATCGTGCGCCAGATGCTGCGCAAGGTCACGGTCGTCGAGCACGGCGACACCGACCTGCTGCCTGGCGAGCTGGTCGACCGGCTCAAGTACAACGAGCTCAACCGCGCTGCCCTCACCGAGGGCAAGCAGACGGCATCCGCACGCCAGGAGGTCATGGGTATCACCAAGGCTTCGTTGGCTACGGAGTCGTGGCTGTCGGCTGCGTCGTTCCAGGAGACCACGCGTGTTCTCACGCAGGCCGCCATGGAGGGCAAGTCTGACCCGCTGATGGGACTGAAGGAGAACGTGATCATCGGAAAGCTGATCCCGGCCGGTACCGGTCTTCCGAAGTACCGCGACGTGTCGGTCGAGGCGACAGAGGAGGCGAAGTCGGAGCGTTACCCGAACCGCATCTTCACGGATGAGTCGGTGTTCAACGAGTCTGACCTGAGCTTCGTCGACTTCGACAGCTTCAGCTCCGACGACTACACACCGGGTACCTACAACTAAACACGAACCAGACAGAGGGGCTCCCGCACACCGCGGGGGCCCCTTTGCCGTTCGCCCCCCAGCACTACCCCCACTTAGCGGGTATGGCGGTAGCGACACGCCACGGTTAGGTTTGCATTCTGGCGTGCACCCGAATGCGTGGCAGCATCCAAATGGGGGGGTGAATTGGCTTGGCGTCGTTAACCGAGATCTTGATTCTCAGAGGCATCGTGCCTATCGAGAAGCTGGACATGATTTCTGGCGAGCGCGACAAAGACGACCAGGCGATTCTGCAGCTGCTCGATGAGGGCGTTGTCTCCCAGTCACAGCTCGCCTCAGCCCGCGCGGCACAGGCGGGTCTTCCCTATGTCGAGTTGCTCGAGTACCCGGTAGACCGGGTTGCCGTCTCTCTTGTACCGGCCGCGATGTGCCGCAGGCACGAGGTTCTTCCCATTGGCATCGCGGGCGACTACCTGATGGTCGCCATGGTCGACCCGGGGGACGTCTTCGCCCTTGACGATGTGCGCGCCGCGTCGCGTATGCAGGCTCGCGCCGTTGTGGCGGAACGCAGTGACCTGCGCGCGGCCATCGATCGTTACCTTCGCGCCGATAACGAGATCAGCGACCTCACCACGGCGATGGAGGAGGAGAGCGGATCGAAGGAGGTCGCGCTCGCCGACACCTCAGAGGCGCACGAGGATGACGCGCCTATCGTCCGGTTCGTCAACCTGTTGATCAGCCAGGGCATCCAGGACAAGGCCTCGGACATCCACATCGAACCCGGCGAGCACGACCTGGGCGTCCGGTACCGCATCGACGGTGTGCTGCATGAGATGCAGGCGGCCCCGAAGGCCATCCAGAACGGCGTCATTTCCCGCCTCAAGATCATGTCGGACATCGACATCGCCGAGCGCCGCAAGCCCCAGGATGGCCGCATGTCGGTCAGCCACGGCGGCCGCAAGATCGACCTCCGTGTCGCGACCCTGCCGACCGTGTACGGCGAGAAGGTCGTCATGCGAATCCTCGACAACAACTCGTCGAGCATGGACCTGTCGAACCTCAACCTGCTCGAGCGCAACTTCAAGACCTTCGAGACGTCGTACAAGAAGCCTTACGGCATGATCCTGGTCACCGGCCCGACGGGTTCAGGAAAGTCGACCACGCTTTACACGACACTGCATGCCGTGGCGCGCCCGGAGATCAACGTCATCACCGTTGAAGACCCGGTCGAGTACCGCATGAAGGGCATCAACCAGGTGCAGGTCAACCCCAAGGCGGGGCTGACCTTCGCGAGCGCGCTTCGTTCCATTCTCCGGTCGGACCCCGATGTCGTGCTCCTTGGTGAGATCCGCGACCACGAGACAGCACAGATCGCGATCGAGGCCTCGCTGACCGGCCACCTCGTGCTTTCCACGCTCCACACGAACGATGCGCCCAGCGCGATCACACGACTGACGGAGATGGACATCGAGCCATTCCTGGTCGGGTCGGCGCTCGACTGCGTGGTCGCGCAGCGTCTGGCGCGTCGCCTGTGCGACCGCTGTAAGACGCCGTACAGTCATGATCCTCGCGCCCTTGAAGCGCTGCGGATCGGATATGACTCGTCCCAGCCGGTTCCGACCCTGTTCCAGCCGGTCGGATGCTCGCAGTGCTCAAACACGGGCTACCACGGACGCATCGCGCTTCACGAAGTCATGGCCGTGTCGGAAGAGATTGAGCGCCTCGCCGTAGCGCGGGCGTCCAGTGCCGAGATCGGTCGCCTCGCGCGCCAGCAGGGAATGCTGACGCTTCGCGAGGATGGCTGGGCAAAAGCCCAGCTCGGATATACGTCAGTCGAAGAGATTCTTCGAGTGGTGGCCTAGTTCCCTGGGGAGGGACAGCTGATGAGTAAGCCAGTTTACGAAATTCCGGTAACGGGGGATGAGCCGGGAGCTCCAGCGAGCTTCCCGCCGCCCGCCCGCGATTCGCGCCCGCGCAACCTCACGACCGCGCCGCCGCCGTCGCTGTCTGGGCAGGCTCCGACGTACCCCGCTGCCCCGCAGGCACCGTTTACGAGCCCGCCGCCGAGTATTTCACCCGATGGCGGATGGCGCAGCGCAGAGCCCGCCCCGCCGGCTCGGCCGGAGCTCGCACCTGCTCCCTCGCTTCCGCAGGCCCCGGGCCTGACCCTGCCGCCGACGCCGGGCCTGACCCTGCCGCCGACGCCCGGCCTGACGCTGCCGCCGGAGCCCGCGGCGCAGGTCTTCAGTTCTCCCACGCCGGAAAGCGCGTGGGCGGCTCCAGTGGCTTCCCCGCTCGAGCCGAGCAATGTCGTCAACTTCCCGCCGCCGACCCCCACCCAGGTCAAGGCCTCTCCGGTGCAGTCCGCGCCGCCGGTCGCCGCCGCGCCGACTCCGCCGCCCGCCAGCGCCCCGACACCCGAACTGCCCATCGCGGTTGAGAGCTTCCCGCCGCCAACGGCCGAGAGCCTGAGCTACGCCGAGCAGCTGTTCGCCCAGGATGGCGTCAGCGAAACCCTCGCGACTGCGGATCCCGATCTCATCGCGGCACTGTCCGAGGTGTTGTTCCTGAACGCGTCCGACCTCCACGTGGCCGTCAACACGCCGCCCATGTTCCGCGTCGACGGTGGGCTTGGGCCGCGCAGCATCACTACCCCGTGGAGTCGTGAAAAGGTCACCTCGGCGCTTCGGAGCATCCTGACCGACGCCCAGAAGGCCCGTTTCGATGAGGAACTCGAACTCGACATCGCCTACACGATCTCGGCGAACGCCCGCTTCCGCGTCAACATGTACCAGCAGCGCGGCAACATCGGCGCTGCCTTCCGTCTCATCCCGACCGAGATCAAGTCGCTGCAAGACCTGGGCATCCCCGACACTATCGGGCAGTTCGCATCCCTTCCCCGCGGACTGGTGCTGGTCACCGGGCCGACCGGTTCGGGAAAGTCGACGACCCTCGCCGCACTCATCGACCTGGTCAACAAGACGAGGGCCGACCACATCATGACGGTCGAGGACCCGATCGAGTTCCTGCACGGCAACCAGAAGTCACTGGTCAACCAGCGCGAAGTCGGTGAGGACACGCACTCGTTCGGCGCCGCGCTCAAGCACGTTCTGCGGCAGGACCCCGACGTGATCCTCATCGGTGAGCTCCGGGACCTCGAGACCATCTCCGTCGCGCTGACCGCTGCGGAAACCGGCCACCTCGTGTTCGCGACACTTCACACCCAGGATGCTCCGCAGACCATCGACCGTATTATCGACGTGTTCCCGCCTCACCAGCAGGGACAGGTGCGGGCCCAACTCGCTGCGACCCTCCGCGGTGTCGTCTGCCAGACGCTCGTCAAGAAGGCCAGCGGCAAGGGTCGAGTGGTGGCCACCGAAGTCCTGATTGCAACGCCGGCCGTCGCGAACCTCATTCGTGAGGGCAAGACCTTCCAGATCTCCTCGGCCATGCAGGCCGGTGGCGACCTCGGCATGCACACCATGGACCGTCACCTCGCCGACCTGGCGAACGCGGGAATCATCTCGCAGCGTGCCGCGATCGACAAGGCGCAGGACGTCGAGGGAATCAGGCAGCTCATCCACCGGGTCGACTCGGCCGTCCAGGGCCGTGGCGGCTCGACGATGGCCAGCGCCGGTTACGATGACGCATTCTCGGGGGCGGGTCACTGATGGCAACCCTCGCCTATGCTTACACCGGTCGCGACGCGACGGGCAAAATCGTCAAGGGCAAGCTCGAGGGATCGAGCGAGTCGGCCGTCGTCGCTCGGATGCGTACCATGGGCCTCTCGCCCGTTGCCATCACGGAAGCCGCAGAGGGTACGGGTCTCAACCGTGACCTCAATATCGGCTTCCAGAGGCGAGTCAAGACCAAAGACCTCGCGATTGCCTCGCGACAGATAGCGACCATGATCGCAGCGGGACTCTCGCTGCTGCGAACCCTCACGATCATCTCCGAGCAGACAGAGAATCCACGCCTCGCGAAGGCCTTCCAGCAGGTTCGGAGTGATGTTGAGGTTGGGGCGTCGTTCTCCGATTCCATTGCCAAGCAGCCGGATGTCTTCCCCCCGCTCATGCTCAACCTGGTTCGCGCCGGAGAAGTCGGCGGTTTCCTCGAGGGCTCCCTCGAGTCGATCGCCACCAACTACGAGTCCGAGGTCAAGCTCAACGGCAAGATCAAATCGGCTATGACGTACCCGGTCATCGTGCTGATCATCGCACTGATCGCTGTCGCCGCCATGCTGATCTTCATCGTCCCGGTGTTCTCTGCGATGTTCAAGTCGCTTAACGCGCAGCTTCCACTGCCGACCGAGGTGCTTGTGGTGCTCTCCCAGGGAATGGTATACATCGGGCCCATCACCGTGGTCCTGATCATCGTTTTCACCGTCTGGTGGCGGCGTAATAAGAACAAGACCAGTGTTCGCCGCGTGGTGGATCCGTTGAGGCTCAGGATCCCGGTGTTCGGCGAACTCATGAAGAAGGTGTCAATCGCGCGTCTCACGCGCAACCTGGCGATGATGATGGCCGCAGGTGTGCCCATCCTGAGGTCACTGACCATCGTCGGGGCCGTGGCCAACAACTGGGTCGTGGAGCAGGCGCTGAACAAGGTGGGCGAATCGGTGCGGCAGGGAAAATCCATCGCGGAGCCACTCGCGAAGGAACCGCTCTTTCCGTCGATGGTCACCCAGATGATCGCGGTCGGTGAGGACTCGGGTGCGCTCGAGGTCATGCTGCGGAAGATCAGCGAGTTCTACGACCAGGAGGTCGAGGCGATGACCGAGCAGCTGACCGCGCTCATCGAGCCCATCATGATCGCTGTCATCGGCGTGCTCGTCGGTGGCATGATCGTCGCCCTCTACATGCCGATCTTCGACATCTACGGCCACATCTCGGGCAACTCCTAAGCGCCCTATTCGATCTGGTATCACCCCGCGCGAACGCGATTCGTCGATTGCGCGGGGTCTTTCGGCGCGCCGCCCGGGTGGGCCCCTGCACTGCAACGATCCCTCGGCGAGCCCCCCATATAAGGGATATTCACGTCTGCGTCCAACCGTCATGCTGGGCAATGGGGGCCGGACTTTGGGGGGCCACCTGTCCATTACATTTGCGTTTCGTCCAGACAGGGATCACTACATTATGTTGAAAGATATCGGCGGCACGCTTCGGCGACGCCAGGAATTGCTCAGAGGAAATGAGCCGGACAACGGCTTCACCCTCATCGAACTCATGGTCGTCATCATCATCATCGGGATTCTGGCGGCGATCGCCATCCCGCTGTTCCTGACGCAGCGGGTCGCGGCTTTCGACGCGTCGGTCAAGGCCGACCTGTCGAGCGCCGCTATCGCGGCGTCCGCGTATGCGGCGCAGCACAACGGCAGCTTCGTCGGCCTGGACACCGGTACTCCGGCGGCCCTCTACGCGGCCGGCTTCACCACGTCGCCCGGTAACACGGTGGTGTCCATTAGTGCCTCTTCGGGTACGTACACGGTCGTCGAGATGAATCCGAACAGCGGCGCAGGCCACACGTACACCATGTCCAACGGCATCCTGACCGGGCCCAGCTAGGCAGCACGCTCGCACGGGGCAGAGGATGCCGGCGCGGGGGATGCCACAACGTGGCATCCCCCATCGGCATTCCCGGCAGCGCGGTAAGCCGGTAACCCCTGAACTGGGGGCGTGTCGATCGGCAATACCCCCCATTTACGGGATTTGCAGAGTGGGGCACCACCGGCAGGCTGTACCGCAGGGGGTCGAAACATTGGGGGCCACCTGTCAATTAATTTCCAACAAGACAGGAACAACATGATCAAAACGATCAACGACGCGCTTGCTAAGCGTCGTAATGAAATTCAGGAGGACGGTGAGAACGACAAGGGCTTCACTCTTATCGAGCTCATGGTCGTCATCATCATCATCGGCATCCTGGCCGCGATCGCCATCCCGGCGTTCCTGAACCAGCGCCAGTCCGCGTGGGACTCCGCCACGAAGTCCGACCTGTCGAACGCAGCCATCGCGGCCGCCTCGTACGCGACGGCGAACAACGGTAGCTACACGGGCCTCACGCTCGGCGCGCTGACCAGCACCTACGGCCTCACCCAGTCGCCCAACGTCGTTCTGACCATCGGAACCGTTACGGGCACCTCGTACATCATCACCGGCTACAACTCCAGCGGTGGTATGACGTCGACGGGTGGCCACCTCTACACGCTGACCACAGGGACCATCACCGGCCCGAGTTGATCGGCTAGCTGAACCGACGGCGGGGTGTCGCTTGTGCGACACCCCGCTGAGGGCTTTGGCTCGACCGGCGCAGCGTTGCTGTGCCTGCTCCACGCACGTTCCACAACACCGATTCTCTGGGGGGAAAGTCGCAATGATTGCTCGTCTTCGCCGACGTCTCGCGTCCCCCCTGGCCGCAACAGACTCTGGGCTCACGCTCATCGAGGTGGTTGCCGCCGTCATCGTCATCACGACTGTCGCCCTCGCTTCCGCTGGTCTCAGCATCCAGGGCATCAACACCAGCGCTGCCCAGCAGCGCCAGCAGGTCGCCGTCACGATCGCCAACAGCGCGATGGAGACGGTCGCCGCCGCGAATATCGCGGTCAATACCACCACGACTCCGTCGGTCAGCGGCCTGTACACGGGCCGGTACGTCAGCGACGTCACCAACGCTTTCACCGCGAACTCGACCCAGCCGGGGGTCGCCCAGACCTACCCGGGATGGGATCCGAATCCCCTTCTCGTCGCCGGCAACACTCCCGCGATTCCGATCGTGTCGAATCCGGCCGCGAGCACCACCAACGGCACCAGCTACACCGTCACGACCCTGATCGGGCCGTGCTACGAGTTGAGCCTCCCGTCGACCTGGCCGACAACCGTGCCGGCGTCCGGTCCGGCCTGCACCACCATCACCGGACAGGCCTCCGCGCCAGCCACCACGCCTGCCGGCTACACCCAGCTCATTCGCGCGATCGTGATCGTGCACTGGACCGCCGGCTCGACGTGTACCGGTGCGGGCGGCTGCAACTATGTCATCTCCACCCTTCTCGCGCCAGAGTCCGACCCGGAATGGATTACCAGTGGCTGACGCGGCGCGGAAGCGGCTCCGCGGTACTGCCGACTCCGGATTTTCACTGGTCGAACTCATGGTTGCGATGGCCATCTTCACTGTGTTCCTCACCATCGTGATCTCGTCGGTCGTGGCCATCACGCGCGCATCGAGCAAGGTTCAGACCACGGCCAGGACCACGAGCGCTGAGCTCGTCGTCTTCCAGCGGCTTGACCGCGAGGTGCGCTATTCCGACTCAGTCAACTTTCCCGGTGTCGGCTCTGCGACCGGCGACGTCTACGTCGAGTTCCGGATTCCCGCCTCCAGCACGGTCAACAACGTCACCCTTTGCACCCAGTGGCGGTATGACCCGACCGCCGGGGTCATCCAGTCACGCACCTGGCCAGACACCGCGACTCCGACATTCAGCAACTGGGATACCGAGATGACCAACGTCTACAACGACGGCGGCTCGACGTACCCCTTCCAGCTGACCCCGGCGACTGGCTCGTCGGGCAAGCAGCTTCTCACGCTGACCCTTGATGCGGGCAACACAGCGGTCAAGGGCACGGCGATTAAGAGCGTGTTCATCGCACGCAACAGCAGTGTGCAGTCGCCCAGCAACGCCGATGTCCACGTGCCCGGCGTCAGCGACACCCCGATCTGCCCGGGGGCCACACGACCATGATGAGGGGAACCGCAATGATCCGCATTCGCGCAATGTTCCGCCAGCGTAAGGCGGACGGTGCCGGTGAGCTCGGCGTTGCCATGCTGACCGCGATCCTGTTCATGATCATCATGGCGGGACTCAGTACCGTCATCCTCGGCGTCGTGGTGGCGCAAAACGTGCCGACCGGACTCTCGCAGAAGAGCACCACGACAATCGATGCTGCGGAAGGTGGTCTCCAGTCGGCGCTCGCGATCATGCGAACGGCGACCACCGTCACAACGATCAACGGGGTTCTGACGACCGTCGGCGATCCGACCAAGCTCCCCTGCTCGATTCCCTCGACCAGCGTTAACGGTTCGACCACCGATCCCACAACCTACGCCGTCACCATCGCCTACTACAACGCCGACCCGACCGGCCAGAATCTCATCACCTTCAATCCCACGCACCTCATCACCTGTGCCCAGGTACAGAAAGGAACCGTGCCGCTCTTCGCGCTCCTCACCGCGGCCGGGCAGACGACCACGATCCCCGGAAGCGCGTCGACGACCGGCGCTCGTTCGCTCGCCGCCGTCTACAGCTTCGATATCTCGAACGTCAACATCCCGGGCGGCATCATTTACAACGACGACTCGACGTCATGCCTGCAGGCCGCGACGGCAACCGCCGGATCCGTGATCAACTTCGTCGCCGCCTCAACATGCGGTGTCGCCGCCAACGCACCGCTGCAGAAGTGGAGCTACACCACAAACTGGCAGATCGCACTATCGAGCACTACCGCAGGGGGTGCGCAGGGCCTCTGCATCACCGGCCCAACGGTTGCCGGTGGCGCGACGCAGAATGCCCTGCTGCAGACCTGCGCCCTTCCCACCGACCCCAACCGCTGGAACCAGCTCTGGAGCTGGACCGGTTCATATACCTGGGAGGGTGAGCTGCAGGCGATAACCGGCCCGAACCCGAACTCGTGGCTCGGACCCAATATCGCGGATGGCACCAGCGCGACTGGCTTGAAACTGCAGGTCATCAACTCGAGCAGCGCCAACGGCACGATGACGCCGGGGGAACTGGTTGGCGCTGGCGCGGCAAGCTACGCGACCCACCAGCTGGTCAACTACCAGGAATTCGGGCGCTGCGCCGACGTCACCAACGAGGTGCTGCCGAACAACCCGAACAACCTGATTTCGTACCCCTGCAAGCAGGACCCGACAGGTGGAACCGGCAACATCACCTGGAACCAGAAGTGGTACTACTGCGAGCCGAGCGACATCGGTCACACGGTGCCCTGCACGGGCACGCTCCCCAACGGGGCCGCGATCTCGGCCGCGGCACAACAGATTTACGTCTACAAAGGCGATGTGACGACTCAGAAATACTGTCTCACCACGCCGGCAACCGGCTCCGGGTCCTACTTCACCGCGTTTTATCCCTGCGCGACCTCCGGTTCGCTGATGAACCAGCAGATCTGGACCCGGGTCAATGATCCCGCGAACGTCGCCTACGTCAACGACTACCTCATCACCGACGAGTATGGTCGCTGCCTCCAGGTCGACGAGAGCATTCCCGGGTTTACCAGCACGATCTACTACCAGGACGTCGCAACCTGCAACCAGACCGATCTCCAGAAGTGGAACGCGCCCTCCACCAACACCACCTCGACCGTTGGCGGGTACAAGGAGGTGTCGGGCGGATGACCATCCTCATCGCCGCGATCGCCGGAGTTTTTGGCCTGGCGATCGGCTCGTTCCTCAACGTCGTGATCTACCGCGTGCCGATCGGCAAGTCGGTGGTGTTCCCGGCCAGCGCCTGCCCGACCTGTGGGTCGGAGATTCACGCCTACGACAACGTGCCGCTGCTGTCCTGGCTCGTGCTCCGCGGTAAATGCCGCAGCTGCAGCGAACCCATTTCGGCTCGCTACCCGCTCGTCGAGCTAGGAACGGGGCTGCTGTTCTTCGTCGTCTCGCTACCGCTTGCCACAGCGCTCTCCGCCGCACAGCCCACCGTTAACATGATCGCGTCGGGCATCACCCTGGTGGCGTACCTGTATCTCGCGGCGATTTCGATCGTCCTGGCCTTCGTCGATATCGAACACCACCGCCTGCCCAACGCGATCGTGCTGCCGTCCTACGCCGTTGCGGGCATCCTGTTGGCGACCGCCGCGCTGCTGTCGAGCGACTACGCGGCGCTCGAGCGCGCCGGAATCGGCATGGTGGCGATGGGAGTCGGGTACCTGCTGCTCGGCCTGATCTGGCGCGGTGGCATGGGGCTCGGGGACGTCAAGTTCGCCGGGGTCCTCGGGATCTATCTCGGTTACAGCGGATGGGGTTCGCTGGCAGTCGGCTCGATCTCCGCATTCTTTCTGGGCGGAATCTTCGGACTCGTCCTCATCCTGGTGCGCAGGGGCACCAGGAAGTCCGGCATTCCGTTCGGGCCCTGGATGGCGCTCGGCGCCTGGGTGGGAATTCTTTTCGGCAACCTGATCTGGACCGGCTACCTGTCGGTGTTTGGTCTGGCCGCGTAATCAAGTAAGTCAAATTGGGGGGAACAAGAAATGGGAAAAAACATAGTCGGGGTGGATATCTCCAGCGGGGGCATCCGAGCCGTTGAGGTTCGTGATGCCGTCGGTGCGAGACCCACTGTGGTCAAGTTCGAATCGATTGCACTGCCGGAGGGCGCCGTACAGCGTGGCGAAGTGGTCGAGGTCGCAACGGTTGTCACGGCGTTGCGGCAGCTCTGGTCATCCGGTGGATTCAGCAGCAAAGATGTCGTGCTCGGCATTGGCAACCACCGCGTGCTCGCCCGCGACCTGACCGTGCCGCGAATGAGCATCGAACGCATCCGCGAGTCGCTTCCGTTCCAGGTGCAGGACCTTCTTCCCGTGCCGGTGGAGCAGGCACTCCTCGACTTCTATCCGGTGTCCGAGGGCACGTCGGACCAGGGACCCGTCGTCAACGGCCTCCTGGTCGCCGCGGTGAAGGAATCCGTTGACACGAATGTTCGGGCGATCGAACTCGCCGGGCTCAATCCCGTAGATGTCGACCTGATCCCGTTCGCGCTGTGCCGGGTGCTGCTTCGCGGCTCGAGCCGTCGTGGGCTCGTCGCCATCATTGATGTGGGATCGAACACCTCGACAGTCGTCGTCGCCCGTGATGGCGTTCCCGAGTTCGTGCGCATCATTTCGGCCGGTGGCCGTGACCTGACCGACGCGATCCGTTCCGAGGCGATGCTCACATCAGAGCAGGCCGAGGCGACGAAGATGACTCTCGGGCTCAGCACGGTCGGTGTGCCGATTGCGCAACAGCCCATCGTCGAGGTCATCTACAAGGTGGCGGGTGAGCTGCTCAACAGCCTGCGCAACACGCTCACCTATTTCGTCGGTGCGCACGACCAGAAGCCCATCGACCAGATCGTGCTGACGGGTGGTGGCGCGAAGCTTCGCGGTTTCGCCCAGGCTCTTCAGGACGGCACCCACATTCCGATCGTGATCGCCGATCCATTCGGACTCGTCGCCGTTGATCGCCGCGTCGCCGCCCAGACCTCCAATGAGGCCAGTGGCGCGGCGTGCGTGGCGCTCGGCCTGGCACTAGGAAGTGCAGCATGACAACCGCAGTGAAAGAAAAGAAGCCGTTTCTTCCGCAACGGAAGCGTCCGGACGTCGCGCCGGCGGGAGCCGTTGCCGTGCGCACAGGCGTCGTCCCTCGCGGGGCAGCAAACCTCGCCCCGCTGGCCATCGGCGCCGATCCCCGAGTGCATCTTCTTCCGCTCGAAGTCACCCAGCGCAAGAAGATCAAGCAGCTGAAGCGTCGGCTGCTCTTCGCCGGTGCCTTCGTGGTGGCCCTGGTGGCCGCGGGCTACGGTCTTGCGACCTTCGCCCTGTCGAGTTCGCAGAGCCAGCTCACTTCGGCCCAGGCAACGACGACCCAGCTTCTGGCACAACAGTCGAAGTACGGCGAGGTCAATAAGATCAACTCCGACGCGGCGGCCATCCAGCAGGCGCAGAAGACGACGACCACCCAGGAGATCCTCTGGGCGCCGTACCTCGCGTCGGTCGAAGCGACTCTGCCGTCCAACGCCACGATTACGGCCGTCTCAGCGTCGATAGACGCCCCGTTCGGAGGAGCCCCGTCGACCGGCGCTGCTGCCGCCACCACCGTGCCGCTGCAGGGTCCTCGCATCGCAACCCTCGACCTGACGGTCGCGATGCAGCAGGCCGACATTCCCACCTGGCTCACCACACTGCCGACACTCAAGGGCTTCGTTGACGCCACACCGGACAGCGTTACAGCGACCACCGGTGGCTTCTACTCGGTCGTCGTCACTCTCCACATCAACGACAAGGCCATTTCGGGCCGATTCTCGAAAGCTGCAGGTGCCACAAAATGAGCCAGGCACGCGTATGGATACTCGGAATGGTCGCGGCGATGCTCGTCGTGGCCATCGGAGGCTGGATGCTCGGCATCTCGCCCATCCTTGACCAGATCACTGCCGCGAACTCGCAGGTCGCGACGATCGAGGCATCCAACCAGTCCTCGCAGGCCCAGCTTGCGAGCCTGCAGGTAAAGTTCGCAGGAATCGACAAGCTGCGCGCCAACCTGGATACCCTGAGACTGTCGATCCCGGAGCAACAGTCCGCGTCGGACTTCCTCGACGAGGTCAACCTGCTCTCAGCGGCTGCTGGGGCAACCGTGCAGTCGGTGAGCATCGCGAACGCGACGCTGTACACGGCTCCGGTACCGGCGGCGACTTCGACCTCAACAACCGGCAGCTCGAGCGCAAGCCCGACTGCGTCACCCACCACCGCGCCGACAACAGCAACCACGCCGGCCGCGACGACCGGGGGGCTTGTCATCATTCCCGTCACGGTCATCGTGCAGGGCCCCCTCGCTGCGGACCAGCAGTTCGTCGGGGCGCTGCAGACAGGGCAACGTCTCTTCGTCGCATCGACGGTGGCGATGTCATTGGGTGACGGCCTGATGGTCACAACCATCACGGGTGACATCTTCTCGCTGCAGGGCACGAGCGACCAGCCCGCAGCGACGAAGACGACCGCGCCGGTATACAGCACGGCGACGCCGACTCCTACGGCGACTCCGACACCGACGGCCACGAAGGCGGCCAAGTCCGGTTCGTCGAGCGGTTCGACGACGGTCACGGCACCGAGCGCCACACCGACTGCGACTCCCTCACCGTCGCCGTCGTCCTAGACCCCCCCTCTACGGTGGGGCCCACTACCTCCCAGGCGTGGCTCCACCGTAGAGTGGGCTCAACAAGGATCAGGTGCCCGCGAGGGCGGTGAGGAGCCCAGCAATGACTATAGAAGGTTCCGCTTCAGGTCCAGCCGATGTCACGCCGGCGCCGGCCGATTCCGCAGAAGTCGCGCCCGTAGTCGCTGCAGACGCTCCCGCCCCCGCGGCGCCTGATTCGACCCCCGTGGCACTGGTCGAACCTGCCCCGGTCGAACCTGCGCCGGTCGAGCCTGCTCCCGTCGAACCTGCCCTTGTCGAACCTCCAGCCGCGGAGCCCGTTCACGTCGCACCCGTAGCGCCCGTGCCTGCCGCTGTTCCCGTTGCGCCGGCGCAACAGGTCGTCTATGTGCAGGCTCCCAAGCCGTTCGTGGCAAAGGGAAACCGCGGTTTCGGCGTGCTGATCGCCCTGGTCTCCACCATCATTTTCGCCGCCCTGTACGCCGCCGCGGAGATCGTGGGCGAAGTCATCAACGGCAATGCCGTTTCGGTGAGCTTCATTACAACGCTCGACTTCTACGCACCCGTCGTCATGTTCGCGATCGGGTTCATCCTCCTTGTCCTCATCGTGAACCGGGCGGGCTGGGCTGCGCACGTGCTCGGCAGCATCTTCGTGGGCTTGCTCGTCTTCTTCGGCGGCACCGGCATCATCCTGCTGCTGCACATCAACCAGATCCCGTCAAACGAGGCAGGTGCAGCCTTCCGACAGGTGCTGTTCAGCGTCGGCGCCATCATCGCGGGCCTGCTTGCCCGTGAGGTCGCACTATGGATGGGCTTCGCGATTTCGTCTCGCGGCCGACGGGTCAAGGCACGCAACGTGGAGGCTCGCGCGCTCTACGACCAGGAGATCGCGGACAAGCGCGCGGAGTACGAGCGAGCCAACGCCCGCACTGCCGCACAGGCTTCGGCAACTCCGGTGGCCTCTGTGCCGGTCTCGCCGGTGCAGCCCGAACCCTCGCAGGCCGCACCGACCCAGCCTGCGGCGACCCAGGCCGCACCGACCCAGGCCGCACCGACCCAGGCCGCGGAGACCGCTGTCGAGGCACCCGGCGCCGACCCGGTCGTGGCGGGCGAGCCGGCAGACGCGACCCCCGCATCCTGATCGCTCTGCCCTGAGCGAACGAACCCGTTTTGGGGCTGGTTCCATTTGACCAGCCAACCCCGCGCGGCTAGTGTTGATCGGGTGTGCGCTTTGGCGTGCGCTCTTGTTGTGCCCGGTGAGTCGTAGCTCAAGCAACGGCGGCCCGGGGCAACCCACGGCATACCAATCAGGCAGAAGCAGTTCCGGATGAAAGTCCGGTCTCGGATGAAAGTCCGGTCTCGGATGAAAGTCCGGTTCCGGATCAAAGTCCGGTTCCGGATGAAAGTCCGGCCATGCTGCTCGAGCCGCGTTTGGTCCAAATGAACTCGTGAAGCTGTGCCCCGGTGGCACGGAACCGCGAATGCTAATTGCGAAAGCAAAGCTGTCACCGTGCAGTTAATCCAAGGAGTCATGTAGTGCCCACCATTCAACAGCTGGTCCGAAAGGGCCGCAGCCCCAAGGTCGTCAAGACCAAGGCGCCTGCCCTCAAGTCCAACCCGCAGCAGCGCGGCGTATGCACCCGCGTGTACACGACGACGCCGAAGAAGCCGAACTCGGCCCTTCGCAAGGTCGCTCGCGTCAAGCTTTCCAACGGCACCGAGGTCACCGCCTACATTCCGGGCGAAGGCCACAACCTGCAGGAGCACTCGATGGTGCTCGTGCGCGGCGGTCGTGTCAAAGACCTGCCCGGCGTTCGCTACAAGATCGTGCGCGGCGCGCTCGACACCCAGGCAGTCAAAAATCGTAAGCAGGCTCGCAGCCGCTACGGAGCGAAGATGGACAAGAAGTAATGCCACGTAAAGGACCAGCACCGAAGCGTCCCGTTGTCGCGGACCCGGTCTACGGAGCACCCATCGTCAGCCAGCTTGTCAACAAGATCCTGCTCGACGGCAAGAAAGGCCTCGCGGAGCGCATCGTCTACGGCGCGCTCGAAGGCGTTTCGGCCAAGAACGGCCAGGATGCGGTTGCCACCCTCAAGAAGGCACTCGACAACGTGCGCCCAACCCTCGAGGTCAAGTCGCGTCGCGTCGGTGGCTCGACCTACCAGGTTCCGGTCGAGGTCAAGCCGCACCGTGCCAACACCCTCGCGCTGCGCTGGTTGACCAGCTACGCGAAGGCACGCCGCGAGAAGACCATGACCGAGCGCCTCACCAACGAGATCCTCGATGCGTCGAACGGTCTCGGTGCCGCCGTCAAGCGTCGTGAAGACACGCACAAGATGGCCGAGTCGAACAAGGCATTCGCTCACTACCGCTGGTAGCAGCGCCCACGCTAAACGTTCTCGGATCGAGTTCTGGGCCCCCAATTGAGGCGGAGCCTGGGGAGCGAGATCCCGGGTCGGATAACTCCGCCCTGAGGTCTCGACACGCTCGACCCGAGTTAATCCAACAAGTAAGGAAAACCCTCCCGTGGCACAAGACGTGCTCACCGACCTGAACAAGGTCCGCAATTTCGGCATCATGGCGCACATCGATGCCGGCAAGACGACGACAACCGAGCGCATCCTGTACTACACGGGAATCACTCACAAGATCGGCGAGGTTCACGATGGCGCAGCGACCATGGACTGGATGGCGCAGGAGCAGGAGCGCGGCATCACGATCACTTCCGCTGCGACGACCTGTTTTTGGAACAAGTACCAGCTGAACATCATCGACACGCCCGGGCACGTCGACTTCACCGTCGAGGTGGAGCGCAACCTGCGCGTGCTCGACGGTGCCGTTGCCGTCTTCGACGGCAAGGAGGGCGTTGAGCCCCAGTCCGAGACGGTGTGGCGACAGGCCGACAAGTACGACGTGCCGCGGATCTGCTTCGTCAACAAGATGGACAAGCTCGGCGCCGACTTCTACTACACGGTCGACACCATCATCAAGCGCCTTGGCGCCAAGCCGCTGGTCATCCAGCTTCCGATCGGCTTCGAGAACACCTTCGAGGGTGTCGTCGACCTGGTCGAAATGCGCGCGATGACCTGGCGCGGCGACTCAAAGGGTGACGTCGAGCTGGGTGCGAAGTACGCGATCGAGGAGATCCCTGCGGACCTCGTCGAGAAGGCGAACGAGTACCGTGCGATCCTCATCGAGACCGTCGCGGAAGCAGACGATGCGCTGCTTGAGCGCTACCTCGAGGGCGACACCGACTTCAGCGTCGCCGAGATCAAGGCGGCGATCCGCAAGCTCACGATCTCGAGCCAGCTGTACCCGGTGCTGTGCGGTTCCGCGTTCAAGAACCGCGGCGTGCAGCCGATGCTCGACGCGGTCGTCGACTACCTCCCGAGCCCGCTCGACGTTCCCGCTATCGAGGGACACGACGTGCGCGACGAAGAGAAAATCATTGAGCGTCACCCTGACTCGGCCGAGCCCTTCGCGGCGCTTGCGTTCAAGATCATGACGCACCCGTTCTTCGGTCGACTCACCTACATCCGCGTGTACTCCGGTCACGCGGACTCGGGTGTACAGCTCGTCAACTCGACCAAGGGCAAGAAGGAGCGCATCGGGAAGATCTTCCAGATGCACGCCAACAAAGAGAACCCCGTTGAGTCGATGACTGCTGGCCACATTTACGCTGTCATCGGGCTGAAGGACACCACAACCGGTGACACCCTGTCCGACCCGGCGCAGCAGGTGGTCCTCGAGTCGATGACGTTCCCTGAGCCCGTCATCGAGGTCGCCATCGAGCCGAAGACGAAGGCCGACCAGGAGAAGCTGGGTCTCGCGATCCAGAAGCTCGCCGAGGAAGACCCGACGTTCCGCACCGAGCAGAACCAGGACACCGGCCAGACCATCATCAAGGGAATGGGCGAACTCCACCTCGACATCCTCGTCGACCGCATGAAGCGCGAATTCGGCGTCGAGGCCAACGTGGGAAAGCCGCAGGTTGCGTACCGCGAGACGATCAAACGCATCGTGGAGAAGCACGACTACACACACAAGAAGCAGACCGGTGGTTCCGGCCAGTTCGCGAAGGTGCAGATCTCTCTCGAGCCGCTCGAAGTGACGGCAGAGAAGACCTACGAATTCGAGAACAAGGTCACCGGTGGTCGCGTCCCGCGCGAATACATCCCTTCGGTCGACCACGGAATCCAGGATGCACTGCACGTCGGTGTGCTCGCCGGATACCCCATGGTGGGCGTCAAGGCGATCCTGCTCGATGGTGCAGCCCACGACGTCGACTCCTCGGAGATGGCGTTCAAGATTGCCGGCTCGATGGCCTTCAAGGAGGCCGCCCGCAAGGCACAACCCGTTCTGCTCGAGCCGCTCATGGCCGTCGAGGTGCGTACCCCTGAGGAATACATGGGAGACGTCATTGGCGACCTGAACTCGCGTCGCGGTCAGATCCAGAGCATGGAGGATGCGACCGGCGTCAAGGTCGTTCGTGCCCACGTGCCTCTCTCGGAGATGTTCGGTTACGTCGGTGACCTGAGGTCGAAGACCTCGGGCCGCGCGGTGTACTCGATGACCTTCGAGTCATACGCGGAGGTTCCGAAGGCTGTTGCCGACGAGATCGTCCAGAAGAACAAGGGCGAGTAGTACTGACCACAGTGCTGGACCGCCTGACCACGACGCCATGTGCGCCGAGTAACATAACAACACACCAATCCGTATGCATCCGGAACCACCGGATGCCTGCAATCGAGTCCTGAGGAGGACCCCCAGTGGCTAAGGCCAAGTTCGAGCGGACAAAGCCGCACGTAAACATCGGAACGATCGGTCACGTCGACCACGGAAAGACCACACTCACCGCGGCCATTTCCAAGGTTCTCGCCGACAAGTACCCGTCGGCTGTTAACCAGCCGCGCGACTTCGCGTCGATCGACTCCGCTCCGGAAGAGCGCCAGCGCGGTATCACGATCAACATCTCGCACGTCGAGTACGAGACCCCGAAGCGTCACTACGCCCACGTTGACGCACCGGGCCACGCTGACTACATCAAGAACATGATCACGGGTGCCGCCCAGATGGACGGCGCGATCCTCGTGGTTGCCGCCACCGACGGTCCCATGGCCCAGACGCGCGAGCACGTGCTTCTGGCCAAGCAGGTTGGTGTGCCGTACCTGTTGGTCGCCCTCAACAAGTCCGACGCGGTCGACGACGAAGAGATCCTTGAGCTCGTTGAGCTCGAGGTTCGCGAGCTGCTGTCGAGCCAGGGCTTCGACGGAGACAACGCTCCCGTGGTTCGCGTCTCGGCGCTCAAGGCGCTCGAGGGCGACGAGAAGTGGGTGCAGTCCGTTCTCGACCTGATCCAGGCCGTCGACGACAGCGTTCCCGACCCGGTGCGCGACCGCGACAAGCCCTTCCTGATGCCGATCGAGGACGTCTTCACAATCACCGGTCGTGGAACCGTCGTGACGGGTCGCGCCGAGCGTGGAACCCTGGCACTCAACTCCGAGGTCGAGATCGTGGGCATCCGTCCCACGCAGAAGACCACGGTCACGGGTATCGAGATGTTCCACAAGCAGCTCGACGAGGCCTGGGCCGGCGAGAACTGTGGCCTGCTTCTTCGTGGCACCAAGCGCGAGGACGTCGAGCGCGGCCAGGTCGTCGTCAAGCCGGGTTCGGTTACGCCGCACACCCAGTTCGACGGAACCGCCTACATCCTGTCGAAGGATGAGGGTGGCCGCCACAACCCGTTCTACGCGAACTACCGTCCGCAGTTCTACTTCCGCACCACCGACGTCACCGGCGTCATCACGCTGCCCGAGGGCACCGAGATGGTCATGCCCGGCGACACCACCGACCTGACGGTTGAGCTGATCCAGCCCATCGCCATGGAGGAGGGCCTCGGCTTCGCCATCCGTGAGGGTGGCCGCACCGTGGGTGCCGGCAAGGTCACGAAGATCCTGAAGTAACTCTTTGCAAGCCGGAACGGGGTCGGACCAATTGGTCCGGCCCCGTTTTGCGTTCCCGGCGCGACTTCGCCCGTTCGGGACCAATTGCGCCGCGCGCCCGGCACACATCGTCCCGATCGGCGTGCCTCGGCGCGGCAGTCCCTCCCGCGCAGTTGTCCCGGAGCGCGCGTTTTCCACAGCCTGCCGGGCTGGCGCGCGCTCCGGCCCCCGGTGGCGTCAGGATCGGGCGATGATCGAACCCGCCGATGACATCCAGTACTCCCACGACGAAAGGCACTTCGGCACTTCCCGTCGTGTGCTCTCCCGCGCAGCGACGAAGGGGATCGCCCGCCGCATCGCGCGCGGCGCGTACCTCTCTGAAGCAGAGTGGCGGAACGCCAATCCCCGTGACCGGTATGTCGCACGGGTGACCGCTGTTGCGCTGACGCGACGCACCCCGGCCGTGGTGTCGCACTGGTCGGCGGCCGCGTTCTGGGACCTCCCGCGACTCGGAGAGTGGCCGGAGGCAATCCATCTCACTGTCCCCGCGTCGGCGAGCAGTGGGTCCAAGAATGGAATCACGAAGCATCGAGCCGTCCTGCTCGATGACGACGTCGAGGAGGTCGGCGGCATTGCCATCACCTCCCTTGGCCGCACGATTCTCGATATCGCGGCGACCAGTTCCTTCCGGGATGCGGTCGCGGCCGCGGATGCCGCCCTCCGGGTCGACCGGTACGGGCGTCGACCTGCCATGATCACCAGGGAGCAGCTCGAAACCGCGTGGACGCGGGCGCAACCGATGAGGGCGCACGCGCGCACTCGTGCTGTGCTCGCTTTTGCTGAAACTCGAGCCGAGTCGCCGCTCGAGTCCGCGAGCCGTGTAACAATGCGCATGATCGGGGTCCCTCGCCCCCTCCTGCAGTTCGCGCACTACGACGACCAGGGGTTCATCGGCGAAACGGACTTTGCGTGGCCGGAGTTCCGTGCCGTCGCTGAGGCCGACGGAGACCGTAAGTATCTCGATCCGGAGTTTCGCAATGGGCGCTCAGCGGAGCAGGTCTTTCTCGACGAAAAGCGACGGGAGGATCGGCTTCGCGCGCTCGGCCTTCGCGTGGCGCGCTGGCCGTGGCAGGTCGCGCTCTCCCAGCGGCTGCTCGCCGAGCGTCTCGGCGGGATCGGGCTGCCGACCGGCTGCCACTGGTAGTGGCGCAGCGACTTCGCCCGTTCGGGTCGACATCGCCCGGGCGCCCGGCACACATCGTCCCGAACGGCGTGAATAGTCAGTTATTCAGGATTTCGTGCCAGTATCGGCCTCGTGACTGTAGCTCCCATGATCCTGGTGGTCGAAGACGACCCAGAGATGAGGCTTTTGCTGGAGCGCGGCCTTGCCGCCGAGGGCTACGAGGTGCGCGCTGTCGATAACGGCGTCGATGCCCTCATCACCGCACGCAACGAGACCATCGCCGGATCGGTCGTCGACGTCATGCTGCCTGGAATGTCGGGCTTCGAGATCTGTCGCAGGTTGCGGGAGAGCGACGAAACCTTCCCGATCCTGCTGCTGACCGCGCGGGATGCCGTCGAAGACCGCGTGTTCGGGCTGGATAGCGGAGCCGACGACTATCTCACCAAGCCGTTCGATTTCACCGAGCTGTCCGCACGCATGCGGGCGATGCTGCGGCGTAACTCGGGAGCCGACCGCATGCGCCTTTCTGTCGGCAACATCGTTCTCGACTCCGAGACACTCAGGGTCACGTGCGGGGATACCGTGATCGCGACCAGCCCGAAAGAGTTCGCCCTGCTTCGCCTGCTGGCCCAGGATGCCGGAACCGCGGTGAGCCGTGCCCGTATCCTCGATACCGTCTGGGGTACCGCCCAACATATCGACACCAACATTGTCGACCAGTACATCAGTTACCTCCGCCACAAGCTGGACCCCGAACAGTGCGGCATCCGCATCGTCACCGTCCGCGGCAGCGGGTACCTTATCGAGGTCGAATAGGTGCGCTGGCTTCGCGGCCAGACCATCAGGGGCCGCATTACCCTGTGGGCGGTGTTGATCGCCATAATCCTGGTGTCCGCTGCGGGGTTTGCCTTTCGCGCGGGCGTCGAAACGATCGTCGCGTCGTCGACTCACACCCTGCTGACCACCAACGGCGGACAGTATGAAGACAGCATCCAGCAGGGGACCACTGAGAATTTCCCGAAGCCGGGGGAGGACCAGCTCCTCGCGGTCGTGAATCCGCACGGCACGGTGATGGTGTCGAGCCTGCCCGACAGTCTCGAGGATCGCGTGGCGCAGCTGATCCGGCTGGACCACGGCCTTCAGACGGTGAGGATCAGCGGCCGGCTGCAGTACGACGTCGTCAACGAGACTGTTGTCGCGTCCACGGGCACCTGGCACATCATCGAGGCACGCAACAGTGAATCGGGGCAGGCCGTTCTCGACAGCCTCACTATGGTGCTGGGGATCGGTGTCATCCTGCTGGTCATCGGCTTCGGGGTCTCGACCTGGATCGTCAGCGGACTCGCGCTGCGTCCCGTGAGCCGGATGCGAGAGCAGGCAAGCCGGCTGTCGCATTCGCCGACGGCGGACACGCTTCCCGTGGGCCCGGTGCGCGATGAACTGTCGGCGCTGGCGGAGACCCTCAACAATTTCATCACCTCGGTGCGATCCTCTGCAGAACGCGAGCGGCAGATGATTGCGGATGCGAGCCATGAGCTTCGCACGCCTGTCGCGGTGCTGCGAACCCAGTTGCAGCTTGCTCACCTGTCGACCGGGGATGCCGCCGCGCTGGAGCGGGAGATTACGGCGGCGGAGGGCACCCTCGACCGGCTGTCCAACCTCACCACCAACCTCCTCACCCTGTCCCGCATCGAAGCTGAGGAGACTCCCCCGACGACGTTGGGCGAGGAGCTGATCGCTGAGTTTCTGCGCTGCATGGACCGCGCCATCATCCTGGGGTCGACGCGGTCGGTCTCGGTGGATTTCACCAATGCGAAGGTGCGTCCGAAGATCCGGGTGGCGATCAGGCCGGTCGATTTCGCGGGGCTCGTCGATAACCTGGTGAGCAACGCGATCTCGGCATCGCAGCGTGGTTCCGAGGTCTCGGTGACTCTGTCCCAGGACAGCGAGAACCTCGTGGTGACCGTCGTCGATTCGGGACATGGGATGTCGGACGAGTTCCTGCAGGTGGCGTTCGACCGGTTCAGCCGGCCGTCGTCGGCGCGCCCCCGGCCGATTGGCGGGAGCGGTCTCGGCCTCGCGATAGTGCGGGCGATCGTGTTGCGCAGCGGGGGGGATGCCCGGCTCGAGCCGAGGCCGGAGGGTGGGATGCGTGCCATCGCCACCCTGCCCCTGCTGGAGCGCTGAGGCAATTCCCCTGGCCGGCTGAGAGAAGTCTCAGGGCTGTGTGCCCCGTTTCGCGACACCGGCACATCTGCGGGCCGCAGGATCGAGGAATGCGCAAGCAATTCGGGGTTTCCAGCGTCCTGGTGATGATCCCGGCCCCACGGGATATCGGCTCGCTGGTCGACGTCGCACGGCGGGTGCTCGCTGCGACCGACGAGGTCGACATCCTGGTCGTCGAGCGCACTCCATCAGCGTCCGGCGACAGGGCCGGCAACGCCGACGCGGCCGGCCTCGGCGACAGGGCCGGCCTCGCCGACGCCCTGGAGTTCGCCGCCGGGCGCATCACGGTGTTGCCCCGTCCCTCACAGCCCAGCGCGAACAACGGCTACCGCGCGGCGCTTGGCTGGGGACTGCGCGCGGGGTACGAGTTCATGGTCGAGATGCGCGGAGACGGCTCTCACCGCCCCGAGGACCTTCCCGCGCTGCTTGAGGCTGCACGGGGTGCGGATGTGGTGGTCGGCTCCCCGTTGGTTGGCTCCCCGTTGGTTGGGCGTCGCGGGTCAGCGCCGCAGCGACCCCGTCGTCGCCGGTTGATCGCGCGTGCCATTTGCCGCTACGCGCGCGTAGCGCTGTCCCTTCCGCTCCACGACCGGACGAGCGACTACCGGATCTACCGCACGACCGCGCTGCATGCCATCGACTACCGCAGCATCGACGACCGGGGGCACACCTTCCGGATCGAGATGCTCCGGCGCGCACGGGCAGCAGGGCAGAGGATCGTCGAGGTTCCCGTGGACCTGGATGAGCGGGCGACCGGTTCATCCACCGGCACCGTGGCGGATGCGGCCGTGACGGTCCTCCGGGTGACCGCCTGGGGGCTGCAGGACATGCCGCGCCGGGCTCTGGGCGCAGTGCGCCAGCGCCGGGCGGCTAGCCTTTTGACTGATGGCACGGCTAGCGATTTACCACAGGTACACGGCGGGCTTGCTCCTGCTTACGCTTTCGACGGGCGTGATTGACGCAGACAGTTATCTGGCCCTGGATCACGTCTTCACCGGCAATATGACCGGCAACGTGCTGTTCATCGGGTTCGCGATTGCCGGTGTGAAGACCATTCCGTTCGTCAACAATTCGCTCGCCCTTCTGGGTTTCGTCACGGGCTCGATTGTGGGGGGCCGCATCGTCGGTCTCAGCCACGACAAGGGATTTCCCCGGGTATCGGCCTGGCTGCTGCTTGCCGGGGGAGTGCTGGCGCTCGGAATCGCCACCACCTGGACTCTCCTGCGCTCGCTTGACCAGCCGATCCTCCTGGTGTTGACCTTCCTGCTCGCCAGCGTCATGGGCTCCCAGGTCTCCGCCGTGAAGCCCATCGGGAACAGCGACGTCACCACCATTGTGGTGACCAATACGCTCGCCAACCTGGCCCGCGACAGCCGGCTCGCCGGCGGCAGGCGCGAGAACTGGGCGCCGCGGCTGCTCGCCGTGGTCGCGATGGGAGTGGGCGCGGTGATCGGTGCGGCGATCATCCACCTGTCGGCCGGCTACTTTGCCCTTCTTGCGGCGGTAGCGTTCTATCTCGGCGGCCTGCTCACGCTCGTGCTGACGTCGAGGATGCAGGTTCGCACCGGTCGCCCCTGAGGCGCGACACGCCCGGGTTGCAGCAATGCGCTCGATGTGGCAAACTCGTGTAGTTCCACATTCCGGTGCTTTGCGCCCGGATCACCATCTCGGTGAGCCTGATCTTCTGTTTCCGCTAATTCGTTTCGTCAGATTCGTTGTCGCAGATTCACTGCAGAAGATATCGGCTCGCAGGTGCACAGATTTCGATTCTGGGCCGCGGATGGCAGAACGAAGCTCAATCAAATCCGAGTTGATCGAATCAGAGCTGTGCTTTGTGGCGCGGTACAGGTTCGGCGCCGTGCTTTTCGGTGCAGTGTGTTCGCGCGGGTCTGTAGCAAGGCAAAAAAACCAGAACTTTTGACAGATAAACAGTGGTGCGTCGGTAGTCGCGCTGTCTCAATGACAACCTCCGGTCAGCAATGGCCGGTGTTGGCACTGAGCGGGGAGCCTCATCGTGCAGCGTTACGAAACTAGCTAGAAAGCGAGTCAGACATGGCGGGACAAAAGATCCGCATTCGACTTAAGTCGTATGACCACGAGGTCATCGACAGCTCGGCGCGCAAGATCGTCGACACCGTGACCCGTGCGGGCGCGACTGTCGTCGGACCGGTGCCGCTGCCTACCGAGAAGAACGTGATCGTTGTGATCCGCTCTCCTCACAAGTACAAGGACAGCCGCGAGCACTTTGAGAAGCGCACCCACAAACGTCTGATCGACATCATTGACCCGACGCCGAAGGCCGTCGACTCGCTTATGCGTCTCGACCTGCCAGCCGACGTCAACATCGAGATCAAGCTGTAGGACCGACCATGTCTTCCATCAAATCCACCAAGGGCCTGCTCGGCAAAAAGCTCGGCATGACGCAGGTCTGGGATGAAAACAACAAACTCGTTCCCGTGACGGTCGTCGAGATCACGCCCAACGTTGTGACCCAGCTGCGCACCCCCGAGGTCGACGGCTACTCCGCCGTGCAGATCGCCTTCGGCCAGATCGACCCGCGCAAGGTCACCAAGCCGCTCACCGGCCACTTCGACAAAGCCGGCGTGACCCCTCGCCGCCACCTGACGGAGCTGCGCACGGATGACACCTCCGAGTACTCGCTCGGCCAGGAGCTCGCCGTTGACCGCTTCGCGGCAGGCCAGCTCGTCGACGTCGTCGGCACCAGCAAGGGCAAGGGCTTCGCCGGCGTCATGAAGCGCCACAACTTCAAGGGCGTCTCGTCCTCGCACGGTTCGCACCGCAACCACCGCAAGCCCGGCTCGATCGGCGCATCCTCGACGCCGAGCCGCGTCTTCAAGGGAATGCGCATGGCCGGTCGCATGGGTGGCGACCGCGTCACCGTCCTGAACCTCAAGGTTCACTCGGTCGACCTCGAGAAGGGCCTGCTGCTCGTCAAGGGCGCAGTTCCCGGCGCTCGCGGCCGCATCGTCTTCGTTCGCAACGCAGTGAAGGGAATCTAGTCGTCATGCCGGATTCTAAGAACGCCACTCTCGACGTCCTCGACGTTACGGGCAAAAAATCGGGCAGCGTCGAGCTCCCCGACAACCTGTTCGACGTGCAGACCAATGTCCCGCTCATCCACCAGGTGGTTGTGGCCCAGCTCGCTGCCGCCCGCCAGGGAACGCACAACACTCTCCGCCGCGGCGAGGTGTCCGGTGCCGGACGCAAGCCGTTCAAGCAGAAGGGAACCGGTCGTGCCCGCCAGGGTTCGATCCGCGCGCCCCAGATGACCGGCGGTGGCATCGTTCACGGGCCACACCCGCGCGACTACTCGCAGCGCACCCCCAAGAAGATGATCGCTGCAGCACTGCTCGGGGCACTGTCCGACCGCGCTCGCGGCGACCGCCTGCACGTCGTGGAGTCCCTCGCCCTCGGCGAAACACCGTCGACGAAGGCGACCGTCGAATACCTCGACTCCGTCGCGACGAGCAAGCACGTACTGGTCGTTCTCGACCGCGACGATGCCGTCTCCGAGAAGAGCGTTCGCAACATCAAGTCCGTCCACGTCCTGCGCTTCGACCAGCTCAACGCGTACGACGTGCTGGTGAGCGACGACATCGTGTTTACGAAGGCCGCGTTCGCTGCATTCGTCGACAGCAAGCAGGGCACCAAGGCTGAACAAGAGCAGGAGGTCAGCGCATGACCCAGACCAACAAGGACCCGCGCGACATCATCCTCGCGCCTGTCGTGTCCGAGAAAAGCTACAGCCTGATCGATGACGGCAAGTACACATTCGTCGTCGACCCGCGGGCCAACAAGACCGAGATCAAGCTCGCGATCGAGAAGATCTTCGATGTGAAGGTTGACTCGGTCAACACTCTGAACCGCAACGGCAAGGCCCTGCGCACGAAGTTCGGCATCGGCCACCGCAAGAACACCAAGCGTGCCATCGTCACGCTCAAGTCCGGCTCAATCGACATCTTCACGGCTGTCGGCTAGGGGCAAGGGAAAACATCATGGCTATTCGTAAGTACAAGCCCACGACTCCTGGTCGTCGCGGTTCGTCGGTGGCAGACTTCGCCGAGATCACGCGTTCGACCCCGGAGAAGTCGCTGCTTCGCCCGCTGCCGAAGACCGGTGGCCGCAACAACGCCGGTCGCATCACTACGCGTCACATCGGCGGTGGCCACAAGCGCCAGTACCGCGTAATCGACTTCAAGCGCAACGACAAAGACGGTGTCAATGCCCGCGTCGCTGAGATCGAGTACGACCCCAACCGCACGGCGCGCATCGCACTGCTGCACTTCGTCGACGGCTCGAAGCGTTACATCATCGCGCCGAACAAGCTCAGCCAGGGCGACATCGTCGAATCGGGTCCCTCGGCCGACATCAAGCCCGGCAACAACCTGCCGCTCAAGAACATCCCCGTCGGTACGGTCGTGCACGCGATCGAGCTGAAGCCGGGTGGGGGCGCAAAGATGGCCCGCTCCGCTGGAGCATCCGTTCGTCTCGTCGCCAAGGATGGCCCATACGCGCAGCTTCGCCTGCCGTCGGGCGAAATCCGCAACGTGGATGTTCGCTGCCGCGCCACGATCGGCGAGGTCGGCAACGCTGAGCAGTCCAACATCAACTGGGGTAAGGCCGGCCGCATGCGCTGGAAGGGTGTTCGCCCCACGGTTCGTGGTGTCGCCATGAACCCGGTCGACCACCCGCACGGTGGTGGTGAGGGTAAGACCTCCGGTGGCCGTCACCCGGTGACGCCATGGGGCCAGAAAGAGGGACGCACGCGTCACCGCAACCTCGAAAGCGACCAGCTCATTGTCCGTCGGCGTAACGCCGGCAAGAAGCGCAAGTAGGAGTCAGGCACGATGCCAAGAAGTCTTAAGAAGGGCCCCTTCGTCGACGAGCACCTGCTTCGCAAGGTTGTTGTCGCAAACGAGGCCAAAGCCAAGAACGTGATCAAGACCTGGTCGCGCCGTTCGATGATCATCCCGGCGATGCTGGGCCACACGATCGCCGTCCACGACGGTCGCAAGCACATTCCGGTGTTCATCACCGAGTCCATGGTCGGACACAAGCTGGGCGAGTTCTCGCCCACGCGTACCTTCCGTGGGCACGAAAAAGACGACAAGAAGGGTCGTCGCCGCTAACGCGGTGGCGGAAGGAGAAGAGAAATGGTTCAGGCGCAAGCGAGTGTCAAGCACATCCGCGTCACTGCCACCAAGGCTCGCCGTGTCGTCAACCTGATTCGCGGTAAGCAGGCGACCGAAGCACTGGCAATCCTGAAGTTCGCACCCCAGGGTGCGAGCGAGCCCGTGTACAAGCTCGTCGCATCCGCGATCGCCAATGCACGCGTCAAGGCGGATGCCGCGAACAGCTACCTCGATGAGCAGGACCTGTTCATCTCGGAGGCATTCGTGGATGAGGGAACGACCCTGAAGCGGTTCCAGCCGCGTGCCCAGGGTCGTGCGTTCCAGATCCTGAAGCGCACCAGCCACATCACCATCAAGGTCGCGACGCCCGACGAGGATGCTCTCGCGGCGAAAGCGGTCTCGACAAGCTCGACCCGAGGGACGACAAGCTCGACCCGAGGGACGACAAGCTCGACCTCAGGGTCGAAAGCAGGGAAGAAGTAATGGGCCAGAAAGTAAACCCGTACGGGTTCCGTCTCGGGATCACGACCGACCACGTGTCGCGTTGGTTCTCTGACTCGACCAAGGTCGGCCAGCGGTACAGCGACTACGTCGCGGAGGATGTGAAGATTCGCAACCTCCTCAAGACGTCGCTCGACCGTGCCGGCGTCGCGCGCATCGAGATCGAGCGCACGCGTGACCGCGTTCGCGTCGACATCCACACGGCGCGCCCCGGAATCGTCATCGGCCGCCGTGGCGCAGAGGCGGAGCGCATCCGCACCGACCTCGAAAAGCTCACCGGCAAGCAGATCCAGCTCAACATCCTCGAGGTGAAGAACCCGGAGGCCGAGGCGCAGCTGGTTGCACAGGGCATCGCCGAGCAGCTCAGCGCCCGCGTGGCCTTCCGCCGCGCGATGCGCAAGGGCATGCAGGGCGCCCAGCGCACCGCGAGCGTCAAGGGTGTCCGGATCCAGGTTTCCGGTCGATTGGGCGGCGCGGAAATGAGCCGCTCCGAGTTCTACCGCGAGGGCCGCGTTCCGCTGCACACGCTGCGCGCCAACATCGACTACGGCTTCTACGAGGCTCGCACGACGTTCGGCCGCATCGGGGTGAAGGTCTGGATCTACAAGGGCGACATCACCAACAAGGAGCTCGCTCGCGAGCAGGCCACCCAGAAGTCGACACGTCCGGAGCGTCGTGACGGAGGCCGCGATGGCGGCAACGACCGTCGCCCCCCGCGCGCACCGCGTGCGGATGCGGCACCCGTTGCCGCACCGGCAGCAGCAGGAGTTGAGGCGTAACAATGTTGATTCCACGCAAGGTCAAGCACCGCAAGCAGCATCACCCAGGCCGCACCGGCCACGCAACGGGTGGTACCGCTGTGTCGTTCGGTGAGTACGGCATCCAGGCGATCACGCCCGCGTATGTCACCAACCGCCAGATCGAGGCGGCACGTATCGCCATGACCCGCCACATCAAGCGTGGCGGGAAAGTCTGGATCAACGTGTTCCCCGACCGCCCGCTCACCAAGAAGCCTGCCGAAACCCGCATGGGTTCCGGTAAAGGTTCGCCCGAGTGGTGGATCGCGAATATCAAGCCCGGTCGCGTGCTGTTCGAGCTGAGCGGGGTCAACGAGACCATCGCTCGCGAGGCACTCACCCGTGCAATCCACAAGCTGCCCCTCAAGGCACGCATCATCAAGCGCGAGGAGGGCGACGCATAATGGCGATCGGATCCAAGGAGCTCACCCCCGTCGAGCTCGACACCTACGAAGACGACCGACTGCTCGATGAGTTGAAGAAGGCCAAGGAAGAGCTGTTCAACCTGCGCTTCCAGTCGGCTACCGGCCAGCTCGAGAGCCACGGCCGCCTGCGCGCCGTCAAGCGCGACATTGCGCGCATCTACACCGTCATCCGGGAGCGCGAGCTGGGCATCCGTGCCACGCCCGCCCCTCTCGAGCAGCCGGCGAAGGCGAAGCGCGGGTCGAAGAAGGATGACCCGAGCGCGGTCGACGACGACGCCGCCACCGCCTCAGTTACGGATGACGCGTCCACGTCAGAAGACACTGCGGCGACCGAGCCTTCCACGGCTCCCAAAGCAAAGGCTAAGGAGGCCAAGTAATGGCTGAAGTAAAGGCACCCGCGAAGGCGAAGGCCGCACCGGCGTCCGCCACGGGCCACGAACACGGCGCGCACGACGTCAAGGATGCAAGCGCACGCGGCTACCGCAAGGTGCGCCGCGGTTACGTCACGAGCGACAAGATGGAGAAGACCATCGTCGTCGAGGTCGAGGACCGCGTCAAGCACCCCCTGTACGGCAAGGTCATCCGCCGCACCTCCAAGGTGAAGGCGCACGACGAGGGCAACACTGCCGGCGTCGGCGACCTCGTGCTCATCAACGAGACCCGTCCGCTCAGCAGCTCGAAGCGCTGGCGCCTGGTCGAGATCCTCGAGAAGGCCAAGTAAGCCTCGGCTTGCTTGATGTGAAGGACACACACAAATGATTCAGCAGGAATCCCGACTCAAGGTCGCCGACAACACCGGTGCCAAGGAGATTCTGACCATCCGCGTGCTCGGTGGCTCCGGCCGTCGCTACGCGGGACTCGGCGACACCATTGTCGCCACGGTCAAGGATGCAATCCCCGGCGGCGCGGTGAAGAAGGGTGACGTCGTCAAGGCGGTCATCGTTCGCGTCAAAAAGGAGACCCGTCGTGCAGACGGCTCGTACATCAAGTTCGACGAGAACGCCGCCGTGCTGCTCAAGGCAGACGGCGACCCGCGTGGAACCCGCATCTTCGGACCGGTCGGTCGCGAGCTTCGCGACAAGAAGTTCATGAAGATCATCTCGCTCGCACCGGAGGTCATTTAGTCATGGCGAACATCAAAAAGGGTGACCTTGTGCAGGTCATCAGCGGCCCAAGCCAGGCCCGCGGCGGAGACCGCGGCAAGCAGGGTCGCGTCATCGGTGTCGACGCAGAGAAGAACCGCGTCGTCGTCGAGGGAATCAACTTCGTGAAGAAGCACGTCCGCGTCGGCCAGACCGACCGCGGCACCAAGACCGGTGGCATCGAGACCGTCGAATCGCCGATCCACGTGTCGAATGTCGCACTCATCGATCCAGAGACCAAGAAGCCGACACGCGTCGGTTTCCGCGTCGAGCAGAAGAACGGCAAGACCGTTCGGGTTCGCTACGCGAAGAAATCAGGTAAGGACCTGTAATGGCAACCACAACTACTGCCGCGCCAGCTGCTTCCGCCTCAGGTGCTTCCAAGGCACCGGAGCGCACACAGCCGCGCCTGAAGCAGAAGTACCAGGCGGAGATCGCACCGCAACTCAAGAAGGACTTCGGGTTCACCAACGTGCACCAGATCCCCGGACTGGTCAAGATCGTCGTGAACACCGGCGTCGGCGAGGCTGCCCGTGACGGCAAGATCATCGATGGCGCGGTCAAGGACCTCACCGCCATCACCGGCCAGAAGCCACAGGTCACGGCGGCGCGCAAATCGATCGCACAGTTCAAGCTCCGCGAAGGCCAGCCCATCGGCGCACACGTCACGCTTCGCGGCGACCGTGCGTGGGAGTTCCTGGACCGCCTGCTCTCCCTCGCGCTTCCGCGCATCCGCGACTTCCGTGGACTGTCGGACCGCCAGTTCGACGGCAACGGCAACTACACGTTCGGCCTCAACGAGCAGTCGATGTTCCACGAGATCGACCAGGACAAGATCGACCGGGTTCGGGGCTTCGACATCACCGTCGTGACCACGGCCAGGACTGACGACGAGGGGCGCGCGCTGTTGAAGGCGCTCGGCTTCCCGTTCCGCACCGCGGAGAACTCTCCAACCAACTAGCAACAACCGATCGATCAAGGTCGGCATCCGGGTCGTGCTCTAGAGGAGCTGGCGGTTGCCGAAACCGGAACGAGATGAGGAAACAATCGCATGACAATGACAGATCCGGTCGCAGACCTGCTGACCAGACTGCGTAACGCGAACTCGGCGTACCACGAGACCGTGTCGCTGCCGAACAGCAAGCTCAAGACCCACATCGCTGAAATCCTCGAGACCGAGGGCTTCATCGCAGGCTGGAAGGTCGAAGACGCTCGCGTCGGACAGACGCTCACGATCGACCTCAAGTACGGTCCGAACCGCGAGCGCTCCATCGTGGGCATCAAGCGCGTTTCGAAGCCCGGCCTGCGCGTGTACGCGAAGTCCACCGAGATCCCCAAGGTCTTCGGCGGACTCGGCGTCGCCATCCTGTCGACCTCGTCCGGCCTCCTCACGGACCGCCAGGCAACAAAGAAGGGCGTGGGTGGGGAAGTCCTCGCCTACGTGTGGTAATTAGTCATGTCGCGTATTGGACGACTTCCGATCGACGTTCCTGCGAACGTCGACGTTACGATCGACGGCTCAGCCGTCACCGTCAAGGGCCCGAAGGGTGAGCTCGCGCTCACCGTCGCCAGCCCCATCGAGGTGAAGCTCGAGGATGGCCGGCTGCTGGTCAGCCGCCCGGACGACGAACGCGCCTCGCGCTCGCTGCACGGACTCACCCGCACACTCATCGCCAACCAGATCATCGGCGTGACCGACGGGTACACCAAGGGCCTCGACATCGTGGGTACCGGTTACCGGGTCGCTGCGGATGGCCAGGGTGTCACGTTCGCCCTCGGCTACTCGCACCCGATCACTGTGCAGCCTCCCGCAGGTATCACGTTCACGGTCGAAGGCAACAACCGCGTCATCGTCAGTGGTATTGACAAGCAGGCCGTCGGCGAGGTCGCCGCAAACCTCCGCAAGTTGCGCAAGCCAGAGCCCTACAAGGGCAAGGGCGTTCGCTACACGGGTGAAATCGTCCGCCGCAAGGCCGGAAAGTCAGGTAAGTAATCATGGGTCTCGGAACCAGAGGCAAGAGCAAGTCGGCCGCCAAGGGCCGCAGGCACGCACGCCTTCGCAAGAAGGTCGTCGGCACCGAGGTGCGTCCGCGCCTCGTCGTCACGCGCTCGGCCCGTCACGTCTTTGTGCAGGTTGTGGATGACGCCAAGGGGCACACGCTGGCATCGGCGTCGACCCTTGAGGCCGACCTCCGAACCTTCGACGGCGACAAGACCGCCAAGGCGCACAGGGTCGGCGAGCTCGTCGCCGAGCGCGCGAAGAAGGCCGGAATCGAAGCGGTCGTCTTCGACCGCGGAGGCAACAAGTATGCAGGACGCATCGCCGCTATCGCCGAGGGCGCACGAGAGGGCGGGTTGAACCTGTGAGCGACACCACATCCAACACGAATGAGGAGCCCACTGTGGCTGAAGCCAGTGCCATCGAAACCAGTCCCGAGGCGGTCCCTGCTGTGACCACGCCGGAGACGGTCGTCGACGCACCCGCGACCGACGTCACCAATGAGCCGCGTGAGGCCCGCCGTGGCGGTCGTGAGCGCAACCCCAACCAGCAGCGAGGAAGCCGTGACTCTGAGAAGAGCCAGTTCCTCGAACGTGTTGTGACCATCAACCGCGTGTCCAAGGTCGTCAAGGGTGGTCGTCGCTTCAGCTTCACCGCCCTGGTGATCGTGGGCGACGGCAACGGACTCGTTGGAGTCGGCTACGGCAAGGCCCGCGAGGTCCCGACGGCCATCTCCAAGGGCGTCGAGGAAGCAAAGAAGAACTTCTTCCGCGTTCCCCGCGTCGGAGCGACCATCCCGCACCCCGTCCAGGGTGAGGCTGCCGCAGGCGTTGTCCTGCTGCGTCCCGCCGCTGCCGGTACCGGTGTTATCGCTGGAGGACCGGTTCGCGCCGTCCTCGAGTGCGCCGGCATCCACGATGTGCTGAGCAAGTCGCTCGGCTCGTCCAACACGATCAATATCGTGCACGCAACCGTTGCCGCTCTCAAGCAGCTCGAGGAGCCCCGTGCCGTGGCAGCACGTCGCGGACGCCCCTTCGAGGATGTCGCGCCCGCTCGCCTGGTGCGTGCGGACGCAGAGGCGGCCAGCGCTCTCGTCGCAGCAAAGGCAGGTGTCTGATGGCGAACCGCCTCAAAGTAACCCAGATCAAGTCCAAAATCAGTGAAAAGCAGAACATGCGCGACACCCTGCGGAGCCTCGGGCTTCACCGCATCGGCGACGTCACCGTTCGCGAGGACAACAAGCAGAATCGTGGCTACGTGCGCACGGTCGCACACCTCGTCAAGGTCGAGGAGATTGACTAATGGCTGAAGAAACCACACCAAAGAAGGTCCCCGCCAAGGCCGCCGCCGACAAGGCCCCTGCGGCCAAGGCGCCAGCTGAGAAGAAGGCGGCGGCTCCCAAGGCTGCACCCGCCACAGCGGATGCGCCGAAGGCTGCGGCGCCGAAGGCTGCGGCCCCGAAGGCTGCCGCGGCTAAGGCGCCAGCTGCAGCGAAGGCTGCGCCCGCCGAGAAGGCACCGGCCGAGAAGGCGTCCGCCGAAAAGACGGCTGCCCCGAGCGCAGACAAGACTGCTGCACCCGCGGAGAAGGCTCCGGCTAAGGCGGCAAGCGCCAACGCGGCGTCCGCCGAGAAGCGCGCCCCGATCGCGAAGAAGGCCCAGGACGAGCACGTCGCTCGCACCCAGGTGCTCAAGGTGCACCACCTTCGTCCCGCTGCCGGAGCGAAGAAGGCCAAGACGCGCGTCGGTCGTGGTGAAGGCTCCAAGGGTAAGACCGCGGGCCGTGGCACCAAGGGTTCGAAGGCCCGCTACCAGATCGGGGCAGGCCTCGAGGGCGGCAACCTGAACTTCATCATGCGTACCCCGAAGCTTCGCGGCTTCAAGAACCCGTTCCGCGTCGAGTACCAGGTCGTCAACCTCGACCGCCTGGCCGAGCTCTACCCGAAGGGTGGGGATGTCACGATCAGCGACCTCGTCGCTAAGGGTGCGGTTCGCAACAACGAAAAAGTCAAGGTTCTGGGTAACGGCGACATTACGGTTAAGCTGAACGTTGCTGTCGACAAGGTCTCCGGTTCAGCCGAGCAGAAGATCGTCGCCGCAGGCGGATCCATCAAATAAGCTCCATCGCACAGTCTGTGGAGAGGCGGGGTCCGTTTACCGGGCCCCGCACTCTGCATCTGGAGAGGTGGCGCAGTTAGCAACAAAAAGCAGGAGGCCTTGTGTTCAGAGCTGTAGGGCGGATCTTCCGCACGCCTGACCTTCGACGGAAAATCGGATTCACGATTCTCATCGTCGCGATCTTCCGCCTCGGCTCATTCATCCCTGCGCCGTTCGTGGACTTCCAGAATGTACAGACCTGTCTCGCCGCAAACTCGAACACCTCCGGTCTCTATGAGCTGGTCAACCTGTTCAGTGGGGGCGCACTGCTGCAGCTCTCGATCTTCGCGCTCGGGATCATGCCGTACATCACAGCGTCGATCATCGTGCAGCTGCTGCGCGTGGTCATCCCGCACTTCGACACCCTCTACAAAGAGGGCCAGTCCGGCCAGTCGAAGCTGACGCAGTACACGCGTTACCTCACGATCGGCCTCGGGGTCCTGCAGTCGACGACACTGATCACGGTTGCCCGCAGCGGTGCCCTCTTCGGCACCAGCTCCTCGACCCCGCAGTGCAGCGAACTCATCACGAGCGCCGGCCAGACCTGGTACGGCATCCTGCTGATGGTCATCACCATGACAGCGGGCACCGGAATCATCATGTGGATGGGCGAGCTCGTCACCGAGCGCGGTATCGGAAACGGGATGTCGCTGCTGATCTTCACGTCGATCGCGGCTCGCTTCCCCTCCGCCTTGCAGAGCATCTGGCTCTCCAAAGGTTTCCCGGTCTTCCTGCTGACGATCGCGGTCGGAATCGTGATCATGGGCCTCGTCGTCTTCGTCGAGCAATCGCAGCGGCGAATACCCGTGCAGTACGCCAAACGGATGGTCGGGCGGCGAACCTACGGCGGCAACAACACCTACATTCCGATCAAGGTCAATATGGCGGGCGTCGTGCCCGTGATCTTCGCGTCGTCGCTGCTCTACATTCCGGCCCTGATCGCGCAGTTCAACCAGCCGAAGTCGGGAGCCACTGGCGCCGCGGCCATCCCAGCCCCATGGGTGACCTGGATCACGGACAACCTCACCAAGGGTGACGGTCCGTACTACATGATCCTGTACTTCCTGCTCATCGTGGGCTTCACCTACTTCTACGTCGCGATCACGTTCAACCCAGAAGAGGTCGCCGACAACATGAAGAAGTACGGCGGTTTTATCCCCGGCATCCGTGCGGGCCGCCCAACCACGGAATACCTTGACTACGTGCTCACCCGGATCACCCTGCCGGGCTCGCTGTACCTCGGGATCATCGCTCTCATCCCGCTGATCGCGCTTGGGCTGGTCAACGCCGCGCAGAACTTCCCGTTCGGTGGCACGAGCATCCTGATCATCGTCGGTGTCGGTCTCGAGACGGTCAAGCAGATCGACTCGCAACTGCAGCAACGACACTACGAGGGCCTGCTCCGGTGACGCGCCTCCTTATCGTCGGTCCCCCCGGCGCCGGTAAGGGAACACAGTCGGCCCGCCTGACGGCGGCCTTCGGAATCCCGGCCATTGCGACCGGCGACATCTTCCGTGCGAACATCAGGAACCAGACGCCGCTTGGCATCCAGGTGAAAGCGATCATCGACGCCGGGGACTTCGTTCCCGACTCCCTGACCAACGACCTCGTCGCGCACCGGCTGCGCGAACAGGACTGCGAATCCGGTTTCCTGCTCGACGGCTACCCCCGCACCCTGGAGCAGCTGCATTTCCTTGACGCCCAGCTCGCCGCGGACGGCACCGCACTCGACGCGGTCGTGCAGCTGGTCGCGGACGAGGATGAGATTGTCAGCCGGTTGCTGAAGCGCGCGCACGAAGAGGGGCGTACGGATGATACCCCCGAGACGATTCGCTATCGCCAGTCGCTGTACCAGCGCGAGACTGCGCCGCTGATTGCGGTCTACAAGGAGCGCGGGCTGGTGATCGAGATCGACGCCCTCGGCGATGTCGGTGACGTGGGCGACCGCATCAGGGAAGCGCTGACTGCCCGCGAGATCGTTCCCGCCGCTTCGTGAGCCGAAATTCCGGCCTGTACAAGTCGCCAGATGAACTGGCGGCGATGATCCGACCCGGGCTCGTCACGGCGGCGGCACTGGCTGCGGTTCGCTCGGCGATCGCGGTCGGCGTGACGACGCTCGAACTCGATGCAATTGCGGAAGCGAGTATCCGCAGCGCGGGTGGCATCCCGAATTTCGCCCTCGAGCCGGGCTACCGCCACACGCTGTGCACTTCGATCAACGATGCGGTGGTGCACGGCGTGCCAAGCGAGCTGCGCCTCGCTGCCGGTGACCTGGTGTCGATCGACTGCGGCGCGCAGGTGGATGGCTGGAACGGTGACGCCGCCTTCTCGGTGGTGGTACCGGACGACGAGCGCCCCGAGGTCGTGCGTCGGCGCACGGCACTTTCCGCCGCGACCGAACGAGCGCTCTGGGCCGGAATCGCCGCCATGGCGAACGCGACCACGGTGAACGAGATCGGCGTCGCGATCGAGGCGTCGATCGAGGGGTCGGGCGAGTACGGCATCATCGAAGATTTCACCGGCCACGGGATCGGGCGCTCGATGCACGAGGATCCGGCGGTGTTCAACTTCGGGGTGCGCGGAAAGGGCGCCAGGGTGCTTCCGGGGCTGGTGCTGGCCATCGAACCGATGATCACGCTCGGTGGTATCGAAACGCACGAGCTGGCTGACGGCTGGACGCAGGTCACCGATGACCACAGCGACGCCGCACACTGGGAGCACTCGGTCGCGCGGCATGCCGGAGGGATCTGGGTGCTCACCGCCGATGACGGCGGCGCTGCCGGCCTGGCGCCCTTCGGCGTTACTCCCGCGCCCATCCTGGTCTGATGGCCACGGCGTACCGACGCGGGCGGCCGGCACGTCACCGGGAGGGAGTATACGTCCCGCTTGGCGAAATGCAGGGAAATGACCTAAGCTTGATCTTTGGTGTGTTGCGCCTGTTTTTGCATGCGTACCGCCCGTCGGTTCCGCTCTCCCGGACCGGTGTTTACGACATCGGACCATCGATCGGAACAAGTGCCATCAGGCACGCTGCACCCGCCGACACCCCGGTGTCATCGAGTGCATAACGCATGACCAGTAATTACTAACAGCGACGAAGAGGCAATGGCCAAAAAAGACGGTGTCATCGAGATCGAAGGCGCAGTGGTCGAAGCTCTGCCCAACGCAATGTTTCGCGTTGAGCTGACCAACGGACACAGGGTACTCGCCCACATCTCGGGGAAGATGCGTCAGCACTACATCCGAATCCTTCCTGAGGACCGCGTGATCGTAGAACTGAGCCCATACGACCTGACCCGTGGCCGCATCGTCTACCGATACAAGTAGATCGTCGCAACAAGTAACACCTGGAAAGTAACGAGAGGTCCGATTGTGCTTAGCGATAAGCGCCGGTCGTACCGTATCGAAGACAGCGAAAAGAGAAGCAAATGAAGGTCAACCCCAGCGTCAAGCCGATCTGTGAGAAGTGCCGTGTGATTCGTCGTCACGGCAATGTCATGGTCATCTGCAAGAGCAACCCGCGCCACAAGCAAAGGCAGGGTTGAACCTGAGGTTGGCATCGCGAAGCGATATCAACCGCAGGTTCACGATCGAGTAGCGAGCCCCGACGAAGTCGGAGCTCGCGTATCGAGATCTCAAGCACGGCTTATAACTTCAGAACCAGATCTAAGAGCACTACCACACGGTCTCGACAGGCTCGACCCGAGAGACCGAACACATAAGAGCAGTACCAGATGGTCTCGCCGGGCTCGCCCCGGGAGACCGGACACCCGGGGTCGGAGGCCTCGGCACCGGTACTGTCCCATACCTCCACAATTCTCGTAAGGAGAAGCCATAATGGCACGTCTAGCCGGCGTCGACATTCCGCGCGATAAGCGCGTAGAGGTCGCACTGACTTACATCTACGGTGTCGGTCGCACGAGGGCCCTCAAGACCCTCGCAGACACCGAGATCAGCGGGGAGATCCGCGTCAAGGATCTCACCGATGACCAGCTCATTGCCCTGCGCGATTACATCGAGGGCAACTTCAAGGTAGAAGGTGACCTCCGTCGTGAGGTTGCCGCCGACATCCGCCGCAAGGTCGAGATCGGCAGCTACCAGGGAATTCGCCATCGTCGCGGCCTGCCCGTGCACGGACAGCGGACCAAAACCAACGCTCGCACCCGCAAGGGTCCGAAGCGCACCGTCGCAGGCAAGAAGAAGGCCCGATAGCCGGTCACATCGAGTGTGCGTCGGCCCGCCGGCGCAGTATCGACCCGAACTATCGCGTAGAGAAGGATTCCAGTAAATGGCAGCACCAAAGTCGGCCGTTCGTAAGCCGCGTCGTAAAGAGAAGAAGAATGTCGCCGTGGGCCAGGCCCACATCAAGTCGACCTTCAACAACACCATCGTCACCATCACTGACCCGTCCGGCGCCGTTCTCAGCTGGTCGTCGTCCGGCGTTGTCGGCTTCAAGGGTTCGCGCAAGTCGACCCCGTACGCCGCCCAGATGTCTGCCGAGTCTGCCGCCCGCCAGGCGCAGGAGCACGGTGTGAAGAAGGTCGATGTCTTCGTCAAGGGACCGGGATCGGGTCGCGAGACCGCCATCCGCTCGCTCCAGGCCGCAGGCCTCGAGGTCGGCGTGATCACCGATGTGACGCCGCAGGCGCACAACGGCTGCCGTCCGCCGAAGCGTCGCCGGGTTTAGTTCGTCGAAGTCGCTTTACCGGCCCCGGGTCGAGTAGCGCCCACGGTACGAGGACGCGTATCGAAACACCGGTTTCGAACGCGGCCTCAGCCAGGATCTTTTCCAACAATTCAACAACTCAATAGCTTTCCGGCGGGCCAGCCACCCGTCACCCCATAAGTGTCATATAGCGGACACTTCGCCGAAAGGAACAACCGTGCTCATTGCACAGCGCCCCACCCTCGCAGAAGAAAACCTCTCAGAGTTCCGTTCACGTTTCGTCATCGAGCCGCTTGAGCCCGGCTTCGGCTACACGCTCGGCAACTCGCTTCGTCGCACGCTGCTTTCATCCATCCCCGGTGCTGCCGTCACGAGCATCCGCATCGACGGCGTCCTGCACGAGTTCAGCACGGTTCCCGGAGTGAAGGAAGACGTCACCGAGATCATCCTGAACATTAAGGGTCTCGTCGTCTCGAGCGAGCACGATGAGCCGATCACCGCCTACCTGCGCAAGCAGGGTGCGGGCCAGGTTACAGCCGCCGACATCTCCGCTCCTGCCGGGGTCGAGATCCACAACCCCGAGCTCGTCATCGCGACGCTCAACGACAAGGCCAAGTTCGAGCTCGAGCTGACCATCGAGCGGGGCCGCGGTTACGTGTCGGCTACGCAGAACCGCAGCGAGTTCTCGGAAGCCGGCCAGATCCCGGTCGACTCCATCTACTCGCCCGTGCTCAAGGTCACCTACCGCGTCGAGGCCACCCGTGCCGGTGAGCGCACCGACTTCGACCGCCTTGTGGTGGATGTCGAGACCAAGTCGGCGATCACCCCGCGCGACGCGATCGCTTCGGCCGGTCGTACGCTGACCGAGCTGTTCGGTCTCGCCCGCGAGCTGAACACCGCGGCCGAAGGCATCGAGATCGGCCCGGCTCCCGTGGACGCTGTTCTCTCAAGCGAACTCAGCATGCCCATCGAGGACCTTGACCTGTCGGTGCGCAGCTACAACTGCCTCAAGCGTGAGGGCATCAACACGGTGAGCGAGCTTGTCGCTCTCTCGGAGATGCAGCTCATGAACATCCGCAACTTCGGCCAGAAGTCGGTGGACGAGGTCAAGGACAAGCTCGTCGAGATGGGCCTCAGCCTGAAGGATTCGGTTCCCGGGTTCGATGGTGCTCACTTCTACGGCGGCGACGACGAAGAAAATTGAACCGAAGGTTGACATCGCGAAGCGACCTCAACCTCCGGTTCACGGTCGAGTAGCGCGAAGCGCGTATCGAGACCTCATGATCCGTCTAAACACGTAAAACAACGAAAGAAACCTGACAATGGCTGCACCAACTAAGGGACCACGCCTCGGCGGCGGACCAGCGCACGAGCGCCTTTTGCTTGCGAACCTCGCGGCTGCCCTGTTTACGCACAAGAGCATCAAGACGACCGAGACCAAGGCCAAGCGCCTGCGTCCGGTGGCCGAGCGTCTCATCACCTTCGCAAAGCGGGGCGACCTCCACGCTCGTCGTCGTGTACTCGCGGTCATCCACGACAAGAACGTCGTGCATGAGCTCTTCACCGAGATCGCGCCCCTGGTCGAGCTGCGTGAGGGTGGATACACCCGCATCACGAAGCTCGGCTTCCGCAAGGGAGACAACGCGTCCATGGTGCAGATCGAGCTCGTGCTTGAGCCTGTGAACCCGAAGCCGAAGAGCGCGAAGAAGCTCGCCGCGGCGTACGCCTCCGATTCGAAGGCTGCCCCTGCGGACGACAAGGCTGCGCCAGCAGACGAGGTCGTCGAGGATGCCGCGGTCGAGGTCGTCGAGGAAACTCCCGCCGAGACGCTCGCGACCGAGGCGGCAGACACCGAGGCGCCGGCCGACGTGGAGACGCCGGATTCTTCCGAGTCCGATGCTCCTGCCGCGGAAGCCGCTGAAGCAGACGCGGCGGACGCCGATGATGCCGAGGCCATTGTCGCCGACGACGCACCGCCTGAGGACGCACCGTCTGAGGACGCCGCCAAGTAGTAGTACCAGGGCCGTCGAAGCCCTGGGCAGAGAAATAGGGCCTCGCCTTGGGTGGGGCCCTATTTTTTGTCATCTCCCAGTGGTGCGGGCCCACGCACCGGAGTTGTAGCGAAGAAGTCGGTCACGTCCGGGTAGGGCGGAAGCGCTGCAAGCCGCCCAAGGGCGGCCTGCAGGGCCGCGGTGTAGATCCGGCCACCGGCGCCGCCAGGGTGGATCTGGTCGCGGGCGAGCACCGACAGGTGCGGGGTGATCGCGTCGTACCAGTCTGAGAGCTCGACGTTCTCGTAGTCGCCCGCGAACTGGGAGAGCGTGCTGTTGACCTCGTTCTCCCAGCTGCGCGGCTCTTCGACGTTGACCACCACCATCTGGCGGTTGGGCCCGATCAGGTCGCGCACCTGTTCGAGTGTCGCCAGCGAGATCGGCCCGTTCGTTCCCAGCCCGACGACCAGGATGGGCCGCAGCTGGCCAGACGCGATGAGAGCCTCGACGATGCCGGGAAGTGCGCTCATCTGCCGGGAGACAACGGCGTCGATCGACATCGCCGGATAGGCCTGCCTGAGCTCGGGCGCCGAAGCGAGCATCACGGAGTCGCCGACCGCGTCGATGTCGCTTCCCGCCGCGCCCTTCGGCGGTGGGGGCAGCGCCTTCGCCTTCGCGAGCAGCAGCTTTCCGGCGTCGATGTCGTTTTGTGCCGATCCCTGTGCCGGGGCCTTCACGATCGCGAGAGCGGTTGCCGCCCCGCCGGCCAGCAGGGCGAGGCCGAGCAGGGTTGCGGCAGCGATCCGCACCGCACGCCGTGCACCCGTTCGCCATAACCCTTGTACCCAGGTGCGGAAACCCCGCTGCCGGATGGGACGCTCGAGCAGCTGGTATGAGAGGGCTGCCGCGGCGACGGTGACGGCGACCGTTACCGCGCCGGTGAGCCACCGCGTGACCGGCGCATCCTGCCATCCGGGCTGCGCGGCGAGTACGAGCACCAGCACTGGCCAGTGCCACAGGTAGATTCCGTATGATCGCTCACCGATCCAGCGCAGTGGTGCCCGGTCGAGCAGCACGCCCGGCACCGATGCGGGCACGATCGCGCCGAGAACGGCGATCGCGCTCAGCAGGGCAACCAGCGCGAGGCCTCCCTCGAACAGGAGCGGTGAGTCCGCGGGAACCAGCACGGCGATCGCCACCAGGGCGACGATTGCAACGCTGCCCGCGACCTGCAGCGCCGCGCGATGCCCTCGCCGCCACTCCAGCGGATGCGTGGGCATCCCCGCGGTCGCGACCGCGAGCGCGGCACCCAGCGCGAGGCCGAAGCTGTGTGTGTCGGTGCCGTAGTAGACCCGTGTCGGGTCGATCCTGGGGGAATACAGCAGCAGCATGGCGACGGCGGATGCGACGGCGACGGCGATGAAAATGGCGAACCGGGCCGCGCGCCATCGCACGAGCACCACGAGCAGCACCACGAACGGCCACACCAGGTAGAACTGTTCCTCGACCGACAGCGACCACAGGTTGCGAAACAGGTCAGGGGTGGTCCCGCTGAAGTAGCTCGTGCCGGTGGCGATCGAGATCCAGTTGCTGCTGAAGGTTGCGGCGCCCAGGACTTGCCGCCCGATTCCCACCAGGAGGTCGCCGCCCAGCACCAGGGCTGCGCTGGTGCACGCGAGCACCAGGAGCACGAGAGCCGGCACCAGCCGGCGCACCCGCCGAGCCCAGAACGAGCCCAGCCTGATCCGTCCCGTCCGGCCGCGTTCGTCGACCAGCAGGCCCGAGATGAGGAACCCGCTGAGGACGAAGAAGATGTCGACGCCGATGCCTCCACCCGGCACCGCACTGGGCAGCACATGGAACAGCACGACCAGGATCACCGCGATCGCGCGGAGTCCGTCGATGCCGGAGAAGCGCATCCGCCTGGCGGGTGCGACCGGAGCGACGCCGTGTTTCGCGGTCTGTGTGGTGTGAGTCATATGGACCACCCCCGAGCCTTGCCCACCGGGCGGGCATCGTCAACCGTGGACGTCGGCGCTAAGTTGAGGTATGGCGAGCGACGCGCGAATCATCGAAGTGGCGGGTCCTGAGGGCATCCGCGAGGTGCGGATCTCCAGTCCCGACCGCCTGCTGTGGCCCGAGCCCGGCATCACCAAGTTCGCCCTTGCCGAGTACCTGGCCGCCGTGGGGCCACAATTTGTGGCGGCAAACGGCGACCGGCCGATCTCCCTGCAGCGCTTCTCGGACGGCATCGACGGGGACCAGTTCTTCTCGAAAAACCCGCCGAAGGGCGCTCCCGAGTATGTGCGCTCCGTGATCGTGACCTATCCGAGCGGGCGCTCACATCCTCAGCTCGTCATCGACGAGCCCGCCGCTGCCGTGTGGGCTGCGCAGATGAACACGGTCGTCTTCCATCCGTGGGCGTCGCTCGCATCCGACCCCGACAACCCCGACCAGCTGCGCATCGACCTCGATCCCCAGCCCGGAACAGACTTCTCCGACGCCGTTCCCGCCGCCCTGGAACTGCGCCGGGTTCTCGATGAGGTGGGGCTCACGGCCTTCGTCAAAACCTCGGGCAACCGCGGTATCCATGTTTTCGCACCCATCGATGCGAAGCACGAGTTCCTCGATGTCAGGCACGCGGTCATCGCCGCGGCACGCGAACTGGAGCGGCGAATGCCCGACCGGGTCACCACCGCGTGGTGGAAGGAGGAGCGCGGGACGAAGGTGTTCGTCGACTTCAACCAGGCCAACCGGGATCGCACGATGGCAGGCGCCTACAGCCCTCGCGCCCTCGCCCACGCGTCGGTTTCGACTCCGGTCACGTGGGAGGAATTGCCGTCGATCGACCCGAAGGCTTTCACCATCCTGACTGTGCCGTCCCGTCTTCGCGAAGTCGGCGACCCCTGGCAGGATTTCGCTGCCTCGCCGGGCTCGATCCAGCCTCTCCTCGACTGGTGGGAACGTGACCTCGCCGCGGGCCTTGGAGAGCTGCCCTTCCCGCCCGACTTCCCGAAGATGCCGGGCGAACCCCCGCGAGTCCAGCCCTCGAAGGCGCGCAAGACCGACGCGTAACGACCTTTTTCAGGAGGGTGTGTGACTGGTGGGTGGGATGTCGACCGGCGGGGTGAGTTCTGCCCCAGTGGTCACACCTTCTCCTGAAAAAGGTTTGCGAGGTCGTACGCGATGGGTCGCTCGAGCTGGTCGTAGGTGCAGCTTGCTGCGTCGCGGTCTGGTCGCCACCGCACGAACTGAACCGTGTGTCGAAAGCGCGAGCCCTCCATCTGGTCGTACCTGACCTCGACGACCCTGGACGGTTCGAGGGCGACGTAGGAGACATCCTTGTTGGCCGAGAAGCGACTGCGCTCGGTCGCTCCCTTGACCACCCCTCCGGACTCGTCGTGGCGCACCAGCGGTGCCAATTCCTCCACGAGCTCGATTCGGCGGGCATCCGAGAACGCGGATGCGCCGCCCACATTTTTCAGCACACCCTCCGCGTCGTAGAGGCCGAGCAGCAGGGACCCAACCCCCGCGCCGCTCCGGTGGATGCGGTACCCCACCACCACTACGTCGGCGGTTCGATCGTGCTTGATCTTGAACATGGTGCGTTTGCCCGGCCCGTAGGGCGCGGCAAGCGGCTTCGCGACGACGCCATCGAGGCCCGCACCCTCGAACTCCTCGAGCCAGCGTTTCGCAACCTCGGGGTCGGTGGAGGTCTGCGTCAGGTGGAGCGGCGGCTTCGCGTGCGACAGCACCTTCTCGAGCGCCGACCGGCGCTCGCCGAACGGGGTGTCGAGCAGGGAACGTCCGTCGAGAAAGAGCAGGTCGAAAGCGACGAATGACGCCGGGGTGTCCTCCGCCAGCTTCGCAACCCGCGACGCCGCGGGATGGATGCGCTGGGACAGGAGCTCCCAGTCGAGTCTCTCGGCACCGGGGCCGCTGCGCACCACGATTTCGCCGTCGAGGGTGCACGCCGTGCTGAGCTGCTCGCGGAACATGGCAACCAGCTCGGGAAAGTAGCGCGTCAGGAGTTTCCCGCCGCGGCTTCCGATCTCGACATCCGTTCCGTCGAAGTAGACGATGCCGCGAAACCCGTCCCATTTGGGCTCGTACAGCAGTCCGCCGGGGACGCGGGCGGGCAGGGGGATAGCATCGGTGAGCTTCGCCAACATGGGTTCAATGAGCGCATCCACTCTCCGATCTTCCCGCAGACGCACCTAAACTCATACCTCGTGGACAGCCCAGCAGAGCTCATTCGCCTGCGCCTCGATATCGCCTACGACGGCACGGGCTTCCAGGGCTGGGCTCGGCAGCCGGGCCTGCGCACGGTGCAGGGAGAACTTGAGACTGCGCTCGCAACCGTGTTCTCGCGCTTCGGACCCGGCCCGGTGCTCACGGTCGCCGGGCGAACCGACGCCGGCGTGCATGCTCTCGGCCAGGTTGCGCACGTCGATGTCACCGCCGAGCAGTTCGCGAGCCTGGTGAGTTCCCACCGCTCCACGGTGTCGGATGCCGACAACTCGCCCGATGTGCGCGCGGCCAGGCTGGGCCGCCGTCTCAATGGAATCGCCGGGCTCTCGACCGATCTCTATGTGGCGAGAACGTCGCTTGCGCCGCCGGGTTTCGACGCCCGGTTTTCGGCCACGTGGCGCCGTTACCGCTACCGGGTCGCCGACCAGGGGGCACCGCGGGACCCGCTCACCCGCAACCAGACCCTCTGGTACCCGGCCGATCTCGACGTCGAGGCAATGAACATCGCCGCCCGCGCGCTGGTTGGCCTGCACGATTTCGCCGCATACTGCAAACCGCGCGAGGGGGCGACGACCATCAGGACACTCGAACACTTCGGCTGGGAGCGCGACGAGACGGGCCTGCTGTCGGCATCCCTCCAGGCGGACGCCTTCTGCCACAGCATGGTGCGTTCGCTCGCAGGAGCAACCGTCGCGGTCGGGCAGGGGAAGCTCCGGGCGAGCCGGGCGGTCGAGCTGCTGAAGGCGAGGGAGCGCACCGCCGAATTCAAGGTATTGCCGGCGAAGGGGCTCACTCTCATGGAGGTCGGGTATCCGGATGACGCGCAGCTGGCTGCGCGTGCGGAACAGACCCGAGCCAGGCGCGATGCCGGTTTGCCCGACCCGGGAAACCTAGGCTAAGGTAGACCCTTGGTGCCAGAAACTGGCACTCGAACTTGAGCCCTCCACGGGCAGGGTTCCGACGCTCTCTGCTGCGGAACGCTCCACGGAGTGGGATTCTCGATCACCTCATTTCGACTAGAAAGCAGTACAGCTGTGACTCGTACGTTCTCGCCCAAGCCCGCTGACGTCCAGCGCGAGTGGGTTGTCATCGACGCAACCGACATCGTGCTCGGCCGTCTCGCCAGCCACGCCGCAACGCTCCTGCGCGGCAAGCACAAGCCGACCTTTGCCCCACACATGGACATGGGCGACTTCGTCATCATCATCAACGCCGAGAAGGTGGCCCTCACCGGCGCCAAGCTTGCCCAGAAGAACGCCTACCGCCACTCGGGCTACCCGGGCGGACTGTCGTCGATGACCTACTCGGAGATGCTCGCAAAGCACCCGACCCGCGCGGTCGAGAAGGCCGTTCGCGGCATGCTCCCGAAGAACTCGATCGGCCGTGCCCAGCTCACCAAGCTCAAGGTGTACGCGGGCCCCGAGCACCCGCACGCTGCCCAGCAGCCCAAGCCGTACACCCTCAGCCAGGTCGCCCAGTAGCGCCGGCCAACCAGACAATAGGACTTAGACACATGGCGAAGATCGAAGACACCATCGACGAGGCACCCTCGGCAGGCAGCTACACGACCGAGACGGGTGACACCCCCACCACCTTCACGACCGAGAGCACCCCGAGCGAGGCACCGAAAGCGCCGCGCGCCATCCTGAACGTCCCCGGCGCTGCCGTGGGTCGTCGCAAGGAGGCCATCGCTCGCGTGCGCATCGTTCCGGGCGGTGACACCTTCACCGTGAACGGGCGCCAGCTCGAGGAGTACTTCCCGAACAAGCTGCACCAGCAGCTCATCAACGACCCGTTCAAGGTTCTGGACCTGCTCGGCTCGTACAGCGTGATCGCGAAGATCACCGGCGGCGGCCCTTCCGGCCAGGCGGGCGCGCTGCGTCTTGCTATCGCGCGTTCGCTGAACGAGATCGACCGCGAGAACAACCGTCCCGCACTCAAGAAGGCCGGCTTCCTTACTCGGGATGCCCGCGTCATCGAGCGCAAGAAGGCCGGTCTCAAGAAGGCTCGCAAGGCGTCGCAGTTCTCGAAGCGCTAACGCGCGCTTCTTCGGGGATGCGGCAATGCCACGATTATTCGGCACCGACGGTGTCCGGGGCAAGGCTAACGCCGCGCTGACGGTCGAGCTCGCGCTCGGCCTGGCGCAGGCTGCGGCCGTGGTGCTTGGCAAGGGGCGCGTGGCCGACGGTCGACGCGCGTCCGGGCGGCGCCCGGTTGCCGTAATCGCGCGCGATCCGAGGATTTCGGGCGAATTCCTGGGCTCGGCGGTGTCGGCGGGTCTGGCCAGTTCCGGTGTCGACGTCTATGACGCCGGGGTCGTGCCGACTCCGGCCCTCGCCTTCCTGGTCGACGACTTCAAGGCCGACCTTGGCGTCATGATCTCCGCGTCGCACAATCCCGCGCCCGACAACGGCATCAAGTTCTTCGCCACCGGGGGCACGAAGCTGCCCGATGAGGTCGAGGACCGCATCGAGGCTGCCCTCGAGGACTGGAAGCTCGCACCCACGGGGGGCGACGTCGGCCGGATCCGCCGCTTTGCGGATGCCGAAGACCGCTACGTCGTGCACCTGCTCTCGACGCTTCCGAACCGGCTGGACGGCGTGCACCTGGTGCTCGACTGTGCCCACGGTGCGGCGGCGGGTATTTCCCCGGAGGCGTTCTCGGATGCCGGAGCGACGGTGACCGTGATCGGCGCGGAGCCGGACGGCATCAACATCAATGACGGTGTGGGCTCGACCCACCTCGACAATCTCGCGAAGGCGGTCGTGGAGGCGGGGGCCGACCTTGGGATCGCCCACGACGGCGATGCCGACCGGTGTCTCGCGGTCGATGCGCAGGGCAACGTGGTCGACGGCGACCAGATCATGGCCATCCTGGCGATCGCGATGAATGAGCGCGGCGTTCTCAAAGACAGCACGCTGGTCGCAACGGTCATGAGCAACCTCGGCTTGAGGCGCGCCATGGCCGACCACGGCATCCGGATGCTGGAGACCGCCGTCGGCGACCGCTACGTACTCGAGGCCCTCAACGAGCACGGTTTGTCGCTCGGGGGTGAGCAGTCGGGCCATGTGATCATGACCGAGTTCGCGACGACGGGGGACGGGATCCTGACCGGGCTGCACCTCGTCGCGGAGGTCGCGCGCACCGGTAAGACGCTCGCCGAGCTCGCCTCGGTGATGACGGTCTACCCGCAGATCCTGATCAATGTGCGCGGTGTCGATCACCATTCGCTGGCCGGCAACACGGTCGTCGCGGCGGCCGTCGCTGTTGCCGAGGCCGAGTTGGGTGAGACCGGCCGTGTGCTGCTGCGCCCGTCCGGTACAGAGCCGATGGTGCGAGTCATGGTCGAGGCGCTCGACCAGGAGACCGCGGACCGGGTCGCCCAGCGGCTTGCCGATGTCGTCAAGGCGGAGCTCGCGCTCTGACCGCTCGTCACCAGGACGGATGCCCGCAACGGGCCGAGATTTGTCCTGTTGACGGTACCGCCGCTACCACAAGTCCGGTTGGCGGTGCGGCCCGAGGCGCCGCGGCGCCTACAGTTCTGTACGGCCGCGCACGCCGAGTTTGGCGTAGGCGGCGTGCAGGTGGTTGTTGACGGTGCGCGGCGAGACCTGCAGCCGCTTCGCGATCTCGAGGCTGCTGAGGCCCTGCGCGGCCAGCGCCGCAATCTCCCGCTCCCGCCCGGTGAGCCGCTCGCCGCGCTCCGCGAACTGGAGGAGCGGCGTGGCCGCATCCTCGCACGCGGCCAGCAGCCCGTCCGCCCGGTTCTGCAGGCTGACGGCGAGGCGCGAATCGTGACCGCGACGGGCCGACGCACTGGCGGAGACCAGGGCCTCACCCGCATAGAGCAGGAAGCCCAGCCGCTCCCAGGCCTCACCCGCCGCCACGAGCGCGCCGAGGTTGCCGGATGCCTCGGCGGCGGCGTGCGCCGACTGTGCCCTGAGCAGGTCCGACGTGGTGCCGGAGGCGAGCGACGCAAGCTGCGGCGCCGCCTGGGCGGCCCCACCGAGCCGGGCGGCCGCATGAAGCAGGTTCGCGGCATGGATCGAATGGCCGCGGTCGGAGGCAGCGCGGGCCCGCCGCAGGAGCGCGGCAACGGCACGGTCACGACCGCCGCGCACGGCGTCAAGCCACAGGGTGGACAGCGCGGCGACCGAACTCGCGGCGACCACCTTCTGGTCGAGCTCCGCCAGGATTGTGGCCGCCTCGCCTGGCTTGCCGCGCCAGAGCAGTGTGAGTGCGAGCAGCGCACGCCCCTGGTCCAGGTAGAAGACGGACCCTCGGGCCTGTGACCCGCTGATCACGTCGCTGAACCAGCGCGCCGCGGTTGTGAGCTTTCCCATCGCCAGGTAGCACTGCCCCAGCAGCAGCTCGTTGTAGCGGGTGCCGAGCTCGTCATCCGCCTGGATGCAGGCCTCGAGCGACCGCGCGGCGACATCCCGTGCCTCCTCGAGGGATCCGACCTGCAGCAGTACTGTCTCGAGCACCATCTGGGCGCGGCGAAGGGGGAAGGCGGGCTGCAGGCTCTCCGTGCTGTGCGCGACCGCTGTGCGTGCAGCCCGGAGCGCGCGCTCAGACTGTCCGAGCGCGCTGAGCGGCAGCGCGTGCGCCAGGCTGAACACGGCGACCTCGGGCTCCTCGGCGCCAGGCTCGGGCGACGCGACCTCGAGCGCGAGCTCCGAGAGGGCGGCATCCTCCAGGTTGAGGAGCAGGACCGACCTCGGAAACGCCAGGGTCGCCGCGAGCTCAGGATGGCGCTCGATTGCCTCATCGAGCACGGCGAGTCCGCGGGTGTTGCCATCCACCTCCCCCGCGAGCACACTTGCGCGGGCTTCAGCGATCTGGCCGGTCAGCCCCACCGAGGTGGGGTTCGCCTCGTCCTCGCGGGCTGCGCGGTCGAGAATCGCGCGCGCTTCACCGATCCTGCCGAGCGTCCATACGGCCCGTCCCTGTAGCAACAGCATCTCGGCGGGTGGCGCTCCCGCGTCGATCGCGGCCGCCGCCAGCCGCTCGGCCCGGGGATGGTCGCCGCCGAGGATGGCAAGGTGGGTCGCGCGGAACAGGATCTCCGGGTCTGATTCCACCCCGGCATCCAGTCGCCACAGCGCGACCCGCAGTTCGTCCTCCGGCGTCATCGTGCGCTGCGAGACGAACGCTGCCTCGTCGACCAGCAGGTCGACGGTGGCGATCCGCGACATTGACCCGCGGACCGCTTCGGCGTACTGCGGGTGGGACAACGACAGCCAGGTGCGGCCGCGGCGCTCCTCGACGATGGCGAGGCCTGCCCGCTCGATGGAGGCCAGGCTCGCCCGCGCATCGACGGGCAGGTCTTCGATGGCCAACGGATGGCAGACCGCCAGACGTTCGATGAGGGCGGTCTGCGCCGCGTCGAGGTGCTGGAGGCGGATGCGGATGAGCTCGTGCAGTGCGGGCGTGCCGAGCGGCTTTCCGAGCAGCTGCCAGACGCCGTCGTGCTCCTGCAGCTGGTCATCCTGCACGGCCCCGATCACGAGTTCGCGGAGGAACAGGGGGTTTCCGCCGGACCGTTCGTGGAAGGCCACCGCTGTGCGGTGAGCTACGCGGGCACCCAGCACCGAGCCGAGCAGGGTCTCGATGTGGGCAATGCTGAGCGGCAGCACTTCGAGCACGAGTGCCGAGTCGTCCGTCCACATGGACACGAAGGCATCGGGCAGCGACTCACCGGACGGCACAGTCGCGATGAGGCGCACAGCGTCTGCGGCGACCAGCTGGATGATGACGGACATTGACAACGGATCGAGCAGGCTGAAGTCGTCGACGATCATCACAACGCGGTTGCCCCTGGCCAGCCGATTGATGGACTCCCGCACAAGGTCGAAGATCGCGAGGGAGTCACGCACGACGACATCGATCGCGTCGCGCCCCGGCGAGATTGCGGGGATGAGCGCGCCGAGCGGCGTCGCCGTGAGCATGGCGCTGGCGGCAACCCGCACGAAGACCCAGCCGTCGACGCTCAGGGTCGCCGCGGACTCTGCCGCAAGCCGCGACTTACCGACACCCGACTCGCCCGTCAGAACCACGATGGAGACGAAATGCGAGCGCAGCACGGCGGTAATTTGTCCGAGCTGCTCGTCTCGGCCCGTCAAAGGCCACTGTGACTGCACCGCCATTCCGGTTGCCACGTGCGACCTCCTAACAGATCCTCAGCAACGGAATCCTAGCGGGCGCAGTCGCGCGGCGCGTCTGGCCCGGTGTCGCTCCCGTTATGCAGGCGTTTGCGGCCTTTCGCCACAAAACTCCCGGCAGGAGGGACCTCCTGGCGCGAAAGGCCTGCACAACGGGAGCGACAGGGCGGTGAGGCAGCTAGATCTTGCGCAGCAGCACAGACGTCACGGCGTGGTTCGATCCCTTGCGGAGCACCAGGGATGCACGCGCCCGCGTGGGCAGCACGTTCTGCAGGAGGTTCGGTTCGTTGATCGACTTCCAGATCGAGCGAGCCTGCACCGTCGCATCGGATTCGCTCAGGCTCGCATAGCGGTGGAAGTAGGACTTCGGGTTGGAGAACGCCCCGCGCTGCAGAGAGAGGAAACGGTCGACGTACCAGTTCTCGATGTCGCTCGTCCTGGCATCCACATAGACGGTGAAGTCGAACAGGTCGCTCACGGCCAGGCGGCCTCCCTGCGATGGCGGCTGCAGCACGTTCAGCCCCTCGACGATCAGGATGTCGGGTCGCCGCACCACGATTTCGGCGTCGGGCACGATGTCGTAGCTGAGGTGCGAATAGAAGGGGGCGCGAACCTCCTCCACACCGCTCTTCACGTTGCTGACGAACCGGAGCAGGGCTCGCCGGTCGTAGCTCTCCGGGAAGCCCTTGCGCTCCATGAGTCCGCGCTCGATCAGGGTGGCATTGGGGTAGAGGAAGCCGTCGGTGGTCACCAGCTCGACCCGGGGCGTGTCATCCCAGCGGGCGAGCAGTTCGCGCAGCAGCCGGGCCGTGGTGGACTTGCCCACAGCGACCGATCCCGCGACACCGATCACGAACGGGGTACTCGGCACAGTGCCGTGCAGGAACTCGCTCGTCGAGCGATGCAGGGCCCGGGCCCCGCCGGCGTAGAGGTTGATGAGCCGGGACAGCGGCAGGTAGACGTCGCTCACCTCGTTGGTGTCGAGGCGATCGCCGAGGCCCCGCAGTTGCACCAGTTCGGCCTCGGTGAGCGGCAGCTGGGTCGAGGGGGCGAGCTTCGCCCAACTGCGCCGATCAATCTCCACGAAGGGAGACGGCTGCGCCGATGCTGTGTCATGCATTGTGCATCCCAACCTACCGTTGCGGCGGTCGGGGTCGCCCCGAGGTGCAGGTACGGGTTCGGGCTGCGTACTCAACCTAGAATTGCGGGATGTGCGGAATCGTGGGGTACGTCGGCCCGAATAGCAGCGTCGCGGTCTTACTGGGTGGTTTGAGCCGGCTGCAGTATCGCGGGTACGACTCGGCGGGCATCGCTGTGCTGGGTTCGGATGGCGAGCTTGAGGTGCGCAAGCACGCCGGCAAGCTCAAGGTGCTGGTCGACGACGTCGATGCGAGCCCGCTGGTCGACGGTCACACGGGCATCGGGCACACCCGCTGGGCTACCCACGGCGGACCGACCGACGCCAACGCGCATCCGCACCTGGGCGATGCGGGCAGGCTCGCTCTCATCCACAACGGCATCATCGAGAACTTCGCACCGCTCAAGAAGGAGCTGCTCGAAGCCGGCGAGGCGTTCACGAGCGACACGGACTCCGAGGTGGCGGCGATCCTGGTCGGGCGCGCCTTCCGGGAGTACGGTGACCTCACGCTCGCGATGCGCCACGTGGTTTCGCGTCTCGAGGGCGCGTTCACGTTGCTGATCGTGCACCGGGATCGCCCCGGTGAGGTCGTCGGCGCTCGCCGTATTTCCCCGCTCGTGATCGGTCTTGGCGACGGCGAAAATTTCCTCGGGTCGGATGTCGCGGCCTTCGTCGAGTTCACGCGTCGCGCGGTGGAGATCGGCGACGACCAGATTGTCACGATTCGACCGGACTCCGTCGAGGTGACCGACTTCGACGGCAACGCCGTCGAGACGCGCGAGTACGAGATCGCGTGGGACGCGTCGGCCTCCGAGAAGGGTGGCTGGTCGAGTTTCATGCGCAAGGAGATCAGCGAGGAGCCGGATGCGGTGTACAACACGCTCCTCGGCCGAACCTCCAACGGCACGGTTTCGTTCCCCGACCTCGGCAACCTCGATGATGACGTTCTTCGGTCGATCGACCGCATCGTCATCATCGCCTGCGGCACGGCGGCGTACGCGGGCATGCTCGGCAAGTACGCGATCGAGGCGTGGGCCCGGGTTCCCGTCGAGGTGACCCTGTCACACGAGTTCCGCTACAGCACCCCCATCCTGAACGAGCGCACCCTGGTGATCTCGGTGAGCCAGTCGGGGGAGACCATCGACACCCTGATGGCGGTCAAGTACGCCAAAGACGAGGGGGCGCGGGGCCTGTCGATCTGCAACACCCAGGGCTCCTCGATTCCGCGGGAGTCGGATGCTGTCATCTACACGCACGCGGGGCCGGAGGTCGCGGTCGCGTCGACGAAGGCGTTTGTGGCCCAGATCACCGCCCTGTACCTGTTCGGGCTGCACTTCGCCGCCGTGCGGGGGTCGCTGTCGGCGTCGGAGCTCGCCCACAACATCGAGGAGCTCAAGGCGATCCCGGCCAAGATCGCCGAGGTGCTCGTGGCCTCGGAAGGCATTGGTCAGCTGGCCGGCTGGATGGCCGATACTCGCTCTGTGCTGTTCCTCGGCCGCCATGTCGGCTTCCCGATTGCGCTGGAGGGTGCGCTGAAGCTCAAGGAGCTCGCCTACATCCATGCGGAGGGTTTTGCGGCCGGTGAACTCAAGCACGGGCCGATCGCCCTCATCGAACCGGGGCAGGTCGTGTTCGTGATCGTGCCGTCACCGCGTGACCCGTCGTCGCTGCACCCCAAGGTGGTGTCCAACATCCAGGAGATCCGCGCGCGCGGTGCCCGGGTGATCGCCATCGCCGAGAAGGGTGACGCGGCCGTGCTGCCGTACGCCGACGAGGTCATCCCCATTCCGCTGGCCGCGCCGTTCTTCGAGCCCCTGCTCGCCGTGGTTCCGCTGCACATCTTCGCGCTTGAACTCGCGACCGCGAAGGGGCTCGACGTCGACCAGCCGCGCAACCTCGCCAAGTCCGTCACGGTCGAATAGTTCGCACCCGGTGGGATGATGCTGTTTCCATGATCCTTGGCATAGGCGTCGATGTCGTCGACCTGACCCGGTTCGAGCGTGCGGCAACGCGCACGCCGGGCCTCCTCGTGCGGCTCTTCACCCCGGCGGAGCGAACGCTCCCGCTGCACTCGCTTGCCGGCCGGTTTGCGGCCAAGGAGGCCCTGATCAAGGCGATCGGGGATTCCACGGGTGTGCGCTGGCACGATATGGAGGTTGTCTCCGACGAGCTCGGTAACCCGTCATTCGTGCTGCACGGAGCGGTCGCTTCGATCGTTACGAACCGGGGTGCCCTCCGCATCCACCTGTCGATGTCCCACGATGCCGGTATCGCGATCGCCTATGTCGTCGTCGAGTCTGCGGGGGTCCCCGCGTGAGCCGCCCGGCCCGCGAGGCACGAATCGACCTGTCGGCGCTGGATTCGAACATCCGGGCGCTGCGCGCTGTGGTCGCACCGGCCGGGATCATGGCCGTCGTCAAGGCGGATGCCTATGGCCACGGCGCCCTCGTGGCAGCGCGGACGGCTGTGGAGGCCGGTGCGGACTGGCTGGGTGTCGTCGACCTCCGTGAGGCCCTCGCGCTTCGTTCGGCGGGGATCGATGTGCCCATCCTGGCCTGGTTGCACGGTGTGGATGAGGACTTCCAGGCGGCAGTGCACGCCCACGTCGATATCGGGATCAGCACGTCGGACCAACTGCAGCGCGCCGCCGCGACCAGGGGACTCGCGCACATCCAGATCAAAGTGGACACCGGGCTGTCACGCAACGGTGTCGAAGCGGGCAAGGCTGCCCGGCTTTTTCGACGCGCCGCCGACTATGAGGAGGCGGGGCAGGTCTCCGTGCGTGGTATCTGGAGCCACCTCGCCAACGCCGGGGAGGTCGAGGATCGCGAGCAGGTGCGGCGGTTCGAGATCGCGCTGGCCGAGGCCGAAGCGGTCGGGCTCCACTCCCGGATGCGCCACCTCGCCGCGACCGCCGGCGCGCTGACCCTGCCCGAAGCGCGCTACGACCTCGTGCGCATCGGCATCGGAGCCTACGGACTGTCGCCGCTCGAGGGCAGGAGCTCCGCCGACCTGGGGCTTCGGCCGGTCATGGAGCTCAGCGCCGAGATCGTTTCGGTCAAACGCGTTCCCCGAGGAAGCGGCGTTTCCTATGGCTACACCTACCGCACGGCCGACGAGACCACGGTTGCCCTCGTGCCGCTCGGGTACGCCGACGGGATCCCACGGTCCGCGTCCTCCGCGGCGCCGGTGTCGATCAACGGCACGACCTATCGCATCAGCGGCCGGGTCGCGATGGACCAGTTCGTCGTTGATGTCGGCGACGACCCGGTGAAGGTCGGCGATCGAGCCATCCTGTTCGGTGACCCGACCTCGGGTGTTCCCTCGGCCGACGACTGGGCGGACGCGGCGGGCACCATCAACTATGAGATCGTCACCCGCATCGGGCCGCGGGTCACGAGGGTGTTCACGCGGTGACCCGGCTCACGATCGCTACCCCCGAAGACATGGAGGCCCTGGGCGCGCGAGTAGCGAGACGCCTGCGCGCGGGCGACCTGGTGCTTCTGAACGGCGAGCTTGGCGCAGGCAAGACGACTTTCACGCGCGGCCTCGGTGCGGAACTGGGGGTTCGCGGCGCGGTGACGAGCCCGACGTTTGTTCTCGCACGAACGCATCCGCGCGACGCAGGGCAGCCTCCCCTCGTGCACGTGGACGCCTACCGGCTGCAGAACGCGGTCGAACTGGATGACCTCGACATCGACTTCGATGGTTCCATAGTGGTCGTGGAGTGGGGCGACGGCCTGCTCGATGGAATCACCGAGAACTGGCTGCAGTTCGACATCGAAAGGCCGACGGGTGCGGCCGGGTCCGCCAACGGTTCCGCGGTTCACGAGACGGTCGACGTGCCGTTCGACGGGCCTGAACCCCGCATCGTCACGCTCACCGGCCACGGCCGGCGCTGGCAGGACTTAGGGTGGGTCGGTGCTGCTCGCGATTGATACCTCGGCTGGCACCAGTGTGGCGGTCGTCGACCGCGACGCGGGTGTGCTGGTGCAACTGGACGAGTCGGACACGCGCCGGCACGCGGAGGTCATCGGTGCGCTGGTTCGGGACGCCCTCGATCATGCGGGTGTTTTGGTAACCGACCTGAGCGGTGTCGCCGTGGGTATGGGACCGGGCCCGTTCACCGGCCTGCGGGTCGGCATCGCCGCTGCGCGCGCCTTCGCCTTCGGCATCGGACGCCCGGTGGTCCCGGTGGTCAGCCACGACGGCGTCGCGTTCGGCCAGCAGGATCCCGTGCTGGTGGTGACGGATGCGCGCCGCCGTGAGGTCTACTGGTCCGCCTATTCGGGCACCGACGCCGAGGGTCTACCGGTGCGCATCGGGGGACCGGGACTCGTTGTGCCTGGCGCGCTGGCCGAGACCGTTCCGGACTTTTCGGCCTACCGACGCATCGACGCGTCCGAGGTGCCGGCGGGGTCGATCGGCCTGGTCGCCGAGCTGCTCTACCTGCACAGGCGCCCATTCGCGAGCGGCGAGGCTCTCTACCTGCGGTCGCCGGACGTCACGCTGTCCGCCGGCCCCAAGCGGGTCAGCTGATGGTTTTCGAACTTCGGGTCGCCACGCTGGCGGATCTCGACGCGATCATGGCGCTCGAGACCTCCACGTTCGGTTCAGACGCCTGGTCGGCCGCGTCGATGGGCAGCGAACTGGCGAGCCGGCACACCCACTACCTGGTCGCATTCGACCCCGCCGACCCGGAATCCCTTGCCGGGTACGGCGGCCTCCTCGCACCGAAGAACAGTGGCGACGGCGACATCCAGACCCTTGCCGTCGCCGAGCAGGCACGAGGCAAGGGCCTCGGACGCGGACTCGTGACTGCTTTGCTCCTCGAGGCGAAATCGCGGGGCGCCCGGGAGGTGTTCCTCGAGGTACGCGCGGACAACCCTGTCGCCCGGTCGCTGTATGACTCGCTCGGGTTCGAACAGATCGCCGTGCGCGCCCGGTACTACCAGCCGGACGGCGTGGATGCCCACATCATGCGGGTGACACTGTGAGCGCTGTTCGCGTCGGTGGCGGGCCGGTTGTGCTCGGTATCGAGACGAGCTGCGATGAAACCGGCATCGGTGTCGTCCAGGGCACCCGACTGCTGGCCAACATCATCTCCTCCTCAATGGAACAGCACGCCCGCTTCGGGGGAGTCGTGCCCGAGGTGGCGGCGCGCGCCCATCTCGAGGCGCTGGTTCCTGCCCTCACCGCGGCCCTTGCCGAGGCGGACGTCACCCTCGCCGAGCTCGATGCCATCGCCGTCACCTCCGGTCCGGGCCTCTCCGGCGCGCTCATGGTCGGTGTGGGTGCCGCGAAGGCCCTCAGCGTCGCACTGGACAAGCCGCTGTATGCGGTCAACCACCTCGTCGGTCATGTCGGGGCGGATGTGCTCCGCAATGACGGGACCGAGCTGCAGTTGCCCACGATTGCGCTGCTGGTCTCGGGCGGCCACACCTCGCTCCTGCTCGTGCGCGACCTGGTCTCCGACGTCGAGCTGCTCGGGGAGACGATCGACGATGCCGCCGGGGAAGCGTTCGACAAGGTTGCCCGGCTGCTCGGCCTGCCGTATCCGGGGGGCCCGCACATCGACCGGGTCGCGAACGGCGGCAACCCCGCGGCCATCCGGTTTCCTCGCGGGCTCACAAACCCCAGGGATCTTGAGCGGCACCGCTACGATTTCTCGTTCTCGGGCCTGAAGACCTCTGTCGCGCGCTGGGTCGAGCAGGCCCGCGATGCCGGACGGGAGGTGCCGGTCGCGGATGTCGCAGCAAGCTTCCGGGAGGCCGTCGCCGATGTACTGCTCACTAAGGCGATCGCCGCGTGTGTCGATTTCGAGGTGCCGAGGCTGCTGCTCGGTGGCGGCGTCGTCGCAAACGCCCGGGTGCGGGAACTTGCGGCGGAGCGCGCGGCCGCGGCAGGGATCGAACTGCGCATCCCTCCGCTCGACCTCTGCACCGACAACGGTGCCATGATCGCCGCACTCGGCGCCCAACTCGTGCTGGCCGGCCATGCGCCATCCGGGCTGGACTTCGGCGCCGACTCCACCCTGCCGGTCACGGTCATCCAGGCCGGAATCTGAGTACGAAGTACTCCTCAGTTCTCCGTTGACACTCCGCTGTGAGGGATGCCACTATGGGCACCGCTACGGCTTTTCAGCAAATCCCAAGGAGACAACCCATAATGACCGATCCAATCGCCCCCGAGCCCACCCCGACACCCCCGGCACCCGCGGCTCCCGTATACGCCCCCGTCGCGGCCGGACCCAAGCAGGCGCTGTCGCTGACGTCATTCATCACGGGACTGGCAGGCCTCGTGTTCTTCTTCATTCCTGGCCTTGGCTTCCTCGCCGGCCTTGCCGGAGTGATCTTCGGCTTCATCGGCCGCAAGCGTGAGCCTTCCGCTCCCAAGTGGATGACCATCGTCGGCATCATCACCGGCTTCGTCGCGATCCTGCTCAACATCATCTTCATTATCGCGACCGTGATTGTCCCGTTGATCATCCTCGGTACCGCAGGAAGCCTCACCAGCAACTATTAGGCGACCGCGACCAGGCCGAATGGCCTGTTGCAACCGGCCAGCCAGCCAGCCAGCCAGCCGTGCCGGCCAGCCAACCGACCAGCCAACCCTGACGTGTGGGTAGATGCACGGGCATCTGCCCACACGTTTCCTGGATAGGGTGCAGGGCTCCCGCCGCGCCGGACGCTACGCCTCCGGTCGCGGTGCGAGCACGTCGGCCAGCCGGTCCGCGAGCAGGGCGAGCCGCTTGCCGCCTGCTCGCACCAGGATGAGGGTGGCCGAATTCGGTCCCTTCAGTGCCAGGCGGGCGCGCAGTGTGGCCGGGTCGACATCCATCCCGCGCTTTTTGATCTCGAGCGTGCCGACTTTCCGGGTCGCGAGTTCACGTTTAAGCAGCTTCTCGTCGAATGGGAACACCTCGCGAACGCGGAACCCTGCAGCGAACGGGCTCGCGATCGGTTCGTCCGCAGTGAAGTAGGCGATCGAGTGGTCGAGCATCCTGCCGCCGACCGAGCGCACCAGGTCGCCGATCAGGCGAGCACGGATGACCGCCCCATCGGGCTCATACAAATAGTCGCCGAGATCCCCGAGGTCAGCGTCTGCGCTGTCTGCCCCTGCGGTGAGTTCCGAAGTGCCCTGGTCGCTCACGATCAGGGCTGCGCGCCGGATGCCCGGACGGGCGAGCCCACCGAACCACAGCCCCACCTCGAGCACGTCGCGACCGACCGAGATCCACTGCGCCTCGCACTCGTCGGGGATGAGGCTTCGGTCGACGCCCGGGCCGAGCTTGATCCCGGTGGGAAACCGTCGCGCAACATCGAAGGCGAACTCGAGCGATGGCGACCAGTCTGCGGGGTTGCCCAGTCGACGAGACGACGTACGACGGGCCGGATCGAGATAGACGCCGTCCACACCGTCGAGCGCGAACCGGGTGGCATCCTCATGCTCGATGCGGGCATTCGACCACGGGGCGAGGTTGAATGCGGCGATCGCAGCGGTGACCTCGTCCCGCTCGACCCCCGTCACCTCCAGGTCCAGCGCGGCGATGGCGAGCGCATCCGCGCCGATCCCGCAGCCGAGATCGGCCACCCACGAGATGCCGGCTTTCTGGAATCGCCCGGCGTGCTGCGCGGCGACCTGAAGACGCGTCGCCTGCTCGAGGCCGCTTTCCGTGAACAGCATCCGGTCGGCGAACGGGCCGAACTTCGAGCGTGCTCGCACCCGCAGGCGGGACTGGCTCAGCACCGCGGCGACGAGGCCCGGCCCGTACCCCTCCTTGCGCAGGGCCGCGACCGAGCGCACCACGTCGTCCGTCGACGACCATTCGGGAAGCGAGTCGAGCAGCCTCAGTCCCTCGGGCGAGAGAAGTTCCACAAGCTCGAGGGTCTCCATGCCCTCATCCTCCCCCAGAACGGCGCCGGAGGAGTTTTCTGGCGGTAACGGCACTCGCTCGCGGCACGATTCCGCCTGGGCTCGGGTAATTTCTTCCCAACCGATCTGGCACTCGGATTGCCCGAGTGCCAGCCACCCTCTATAGTTGAGTTGGCACTCTCCCTAGGAGTGTGCCAACCACGGATTTGTTCCAACCAGCAGTCGTCAGACACAAGAAAGTGAAGGTGAACCGTGTCGGTTTCCATCAAGCCGCTCGAGGATCGCATCGTCATCAAGCAGGTCGAGGCAGAGACCACGACCGCCTCAGGCCTCGTCATCCCTGACACCGCGAAGGAAAAGCCCCAGGAGGGCGACGTCGTCGCCGTAGGACCGGGTCGCATCGACGACAACGGCAACCGCATCCCGCTCGACATCGCAGTCGGTGACAAGGTCATCTACTCGAAGTACGGCGGAACCGAGGTCAAGTACGACGGCGAAGACCTGCTCGTCCTGTCGGCCCGCGACGTGCTCGCGGTCGTCGTTCGCTAACTTCGCGCGCGTAGTTCAATTCGAAGGGCCCGGCTTATTGCCGGGCCCTTCGTCATTGCCGGGCGCATCCGCATTGCCAGGCCCTTCGTCGTTGCCAGGCATCTCCCGCGCAGGACCCCGCGCCGGGGTCGGCGGCACTGGTTAGGGTGGGGCAGTGAGCAATACCGGCAAGCCCATCCGCGGCGGAACCGGGCGAGGGCTCGCCCTGGCCGTGCTGGCCTACCTGCTCTGGGGTTTTCTTCCCCTGTTCTTCCTGCTGCTCGCACCAGCGAACGCGCTCGAAATCGTGGCCTGGCGCATCCTGCTCTCGCTGGTGTTCTGCGCCATCCTGCTGTCGGTGACAAAGGCGTGGCCTCGGCTGTTGACGCTCCTGGGCGATCGTCGCGTGTTGTTCACGCTGCTCGGCGCGGGGCTCCTGATCCTCGTCAATTGGCTGGTTTACGTTTACGCGACCCTGAGCCACGAGGTCGTGCAGGCGGCACTGGGCTACTTCACCAACCCGATCGTCACCGTGCTGCTCGGTATCTTCGTGCTGGGCGAACGCCTTCGCCCGGTGCAGTGGGTGGCGATCGGCCTGAGCGCGGTCGCCGTCCTGGTCATCGCAATCGGGTACGGTTCGTTCCCCTGGATCGCGCTGGCCCTCGCCTTTTCGTTCGGCCTGTACGGGCTCATCAAGAAGCGAGTGGGAGACCGGGTGGATGCCCTCAGCGGCCTCACCATCGAAACACTGTGGCTCGCCCCCGTCGCGATCGGTGGGCTGGTGCTGGTCAGCCTCACCTCGGGGATCACCATCGGCACGGTGAGCACCCTCCAGACGGTTGCGATGCTGCTCGCGGGCGTCGTGACGGCCGTGCCCCTGCTGTTATTCGCCGGAGCCGCCCGTCGACTTCCACTCACCACCATCGGCCTGGTGCAATACCTCACGCCGGTGCTGCAGTTCCTGATCGGTGTGCTCCTGCTGCACGAGGTGATTACTCCCGAACGGTTATTGGGGTTCATTTTGGTCTGGATAGCCCTCATCCTGCTGGCAATCGACGGATATTGGCAGAGACGCAGTGGTCTCGGGCGCGAGAGTTCGATAGTTACAACTCGCTAACGGAAGTGCGTTTTTTCCGCCAAGTAAATGTGTTTGAAACAATTTCCCCCTAGCTTTCATGCATGAGTCGTACGTGACGCCCATTTGGGCGTCATCGGCTTGAACGACTATGAAGGGAAATTCAGATGGCTATTTCACTACGCGGGCGCACATCGCTCGCGGTGGTCGGCGTCACCGCGCTTGCCGTCCTGCTGGCTGGTTGTTCCAGCTCCGGCGGATCGACCAGCTCACCGACCCCCACCTCGTCGGCCGCGACCGCTCTGCCCGCAGCAGCGACGTGCGCAGATGGCACCGACCCCAGCACCACGTTCAAGCTCGGCACCTTCCTGCCGCTCACCGGCAGCCTTGCTTCGCTCGGCCCGGCAGCAGTCGCGGGAGCCGGTCTCGCGCTCTCTGAGATCAACAACGAAGGCGGCGTCAACGGCAAGCCCGCCTGCGTCATCTCGACCGACTCGAGTGACACCACCAACCCGACCATCGGCAACCAGAGCATCCAGAAGCTCCTCGCCGCGAAGGTATCCGCCATCCTCGGTGCGGAGTCCTCCTCCGTGACCGAGAACGTGCTGTCGACGGTCACCGCATCCGGAACGGTCATGTTCTCCCCGGCCAACACGGATGACGCGCTCACCGGTATCTCCAAGTGGTACTTCCGCGACGCGCCGCCGAACAGCGTTGAAGGAAACGCTCTCGGCAAGCAGATCGTCGCCAACGGTGCCAAGAATGTCGGAATCCTCGTCTTCAACGACTCCTACGGCACCAACCTCCGTGACTCGATCCAGAAGTCGATCGAGAGCGCGGGCGGCAAGGTCGTCTACGGGGCAACCGGCGCAGGACAGGAGTTCCCGGCAACGGAGACCACCTTCACGTCTGAGGTTGCTGCAGTTCTGGCCACCAAGCCAGACGCGATCGTCGTCGACGCGTTCGCCCAGACCAACCAGATTCTCCCGGCGCTCGCGTCGGCCGGTTGGAACATGAAAAACACGTACTTCGTGGATGGCAACCTGAGCCCCTACACCACGATTGCCGGCATCCCCGACCTGACCGGTGCACAGGGTTCGACCCAGGGTGTCAACCCGACACCGGCGTTCACGAAGCAACTGGCGGCCTGGTACGCGAAGAACGAGAACGGCGCCAAGTTGACCTACTTCGGTTACGCGGCTGAGTCGTTTGACGCTGTGACCATCATGGCGCTGGCTGCTGACCAGGCGAAGTCCTCCGACTCCGCCGCCATCCAGGCACAGATCCTGCCCATCACCGGCTCCGCTGGCGGAACGGTCTGCACGAGCTACTCCGCCTGCCTGGCACTCATCAAGAAGGGCACCAAGGTTCACTACGAAGGCCCGTCTGGTATCGGACCGCTCAATGCGGGTCATGACCCGTCGAGCGGATACATCTCGATCTACCAGTACGTAGGTAAGGCACCCAGCAAGTTCCTCGAGTCCGTCAAGGGCTAGTCAGAACTGCCGGAAGCGGGGCCGGCCGGATTCGGCCGGCCTCGCTTTCGAAACGTGACGCGGTCCGCGTTGCGGGGTAATGTTCGGAACCTACGAAAGGTGCGATGTGCGCTTGCCCTTGATTCGAGGACTGTCCGCGATAGCGGTGGCCATCGCGATCACCCTTATCGGACTGTTCTTCGGCGGGCCGGCATTCGCGGCACCCGCGTCAGGCGGCCCAATCTCCGCCGCCAGCAGCTGTTCGGCCGACAATACGATCGGTTGCGTCCAGGGCACGCTGCGAGACGATAACGGCAACGGCGTCGCAAAGGTCACCCTCACCCTGAGTGACGCGGCAGGGGACAAAGCCAGTACCGTGAGCAACTCGAACGGCACCTACATCTTCAAGGTGACGGCGGCAGGCGCCTACACACTCACGCTCAACACCAAAACACTTCCCGCAGGGGTCAAGGCCGCGAAGCCCGTCATCACCGTGACGGCGACGCTCGGCGAGCTGCAGCCCGCGGTCATCAGCATCACCGGCAGACCCAAGGGTTCCGTCTCCACCAGCACCGGGCCTCCGAGCCTGGCCCTGCAGATCTGGGACCAGTTCGCGCAGGGGCTTCTCCTCGGGCTTCTCCTCGCCCTCGCCTCAATCGGGCTGTCGCTCATCTACGGCACGACAGGGCTATCCAACTTCGCCCACGCCGAGCAGGTCACGCTCGGTGGCATCATGGCCTACGTCTTCTCGATCCAGCTCGGCTTCAACTTCGTCGTCGCTACCGTGATCGCGGTCATCATCTGTGCGGCATCCGGGTACCTGCAGGACTGGCTGATCTGGGCGCCACTGCGACGGCGAGGCCTCGGTCTCACCCAGCAGATGGTCGTGACGATCGGCCTCTCACTCGCGCTTGAGTACGTCTACCAGTACTTCTTCGGCTCCCAAGTGCTTCCCGTGACCACGACGGTGCAACGCACGACCGGACCGCTCGACATCACCCCGGACTCCTACATCGCCATGGCGATCTCGGTCGTCGTGCTCATAGCGGTGGGGCTCATCCTCACCCGCACACGGATCGGACGCGCCACCCGGGCCGTGAGCGACAACCGCGCCCTCGCGGCGGCGTCCGGAATCGACGTCGACCGCATCATCCGCCTCGTCTGGACCGTCTCGATGGGCCTCGCCGGCCTGTCGGGCGTGCTGTACGCGCTCGTCAACGGCGGCATCCAGTGGTCGACAGGCATCCAGCTGCTGCTGCTCATCTTCGCGGCCGTCACCCTCGGCGGGTTGGGGACGGCCTTCGGCGCGCTCGTCGGCTCCCTCGTGATCGGCATCGTGGTGCAGATGTCGAGCCTCGTGCTCTCGGCCGACCTGAAGTACGCGACCGCACTCGTCATCCTCATTCTCGTACTGCTCTTCCGGCCGCAGGGGATCCTCGGCCGGCGCGAGCGCATCGGTTAGATTTTCAAGAAAGGTAGGTGCGGCATATGGGTTTCCTCGGGTCACTCTTCACAGACTTCGGTGCGCAGATCCTGTCGTCCGTCACCGCAGCATTCGCGCTCGCCGCGATGGGAGTCAACCTCCAGTTCGGTTACACGGGACTCCTCAACATCGGGCAGGCGGGCTTCATGCTGCTGGGCGCCTACGGCTTCGCCATCACCGTCGAATTCGGGGGCAGCGTGCTGCTCGGCGTCGTGATCGCGATCGTGCTCGCGATCCTGTTTGCGCTCGTTCTGGGTCTGCCCACCCTGAAACTGCGTGGCGACTACCTCGCCATCGTCACCATCGCTGCGGCCGAAATCGTGCGCATCGTGGGGGGCAGCCAGGGCCTCGCACCCCTCACCGGGGCGGTCGCGGGCATCCCGGGTGGCAAATACCAGGGTCCGTTCACGGCACTGTCGCCGTTTCCGAAGACCGGCCTTCTCACCATCGGCCCATACACGTACCCGTTCAGCGCGGGAGACAGCTGGTGGTTGCGCATTGTGGCCTGGGCCCTCGTGATCATCGTGGCGATCCTGATGTACCTGCTGGTGCGAAGCCCGTGGGGACGCGTCATCAAAGGCATTCGCGAAGACGAGGATGCGGCGCGCAGCCTCGGAAAGAACGTGCAGCTCTACAAGATGCAGAGCCTCATCATCGGCGGGGTGATCGGCGCGCTCGGCGGAGTGCTCTACGCGATGTCGGCGTCGGTGCAACCCGACTCGTTCGGCCGCACGACCACCTTCCTGCTCTACACCTGCCTCATCCTGGGCGGCGCGGCGACGGTCTTCGGGCCGATTCTCGGCAGCTTCCTGTACTTCATCGTCATTGTCGGATTGCGCGACGTGATCACCCAATTCGTCCCGTCGACGGTCATGAACCAGCAGCAGATCCCCCAGTTCACCTGGATCGTGGTCGGGGTCGGATTGATGCTCCTCGTCATCTTCAGGCCACAGGGCATCCTCGGAAACAAGAAGGAGCTGGCGTTCGATGTCTAGCTCAACGGGCACGACCGACACGGCGTACGAATACGACCGCGAGAAACTGCGTGCGAAGCTCGCACTCCTCGAGGAAGTACCGGGCGTCGCCAAGCCGGACGCCATCCTCAAAGTCGACAACATCTCGCGCAACTTCGGCGGGATCAAGGCCGTCGATGTTAACCATCTCGAGGTGCAGCGCGGGGCGATCACCGCGCTCATCGGGCCGAATGGCGCCGGGAAGACCACATTCTTCAACCTGATCACCGGGTTCGACCGGCCGAGTTCCGCGCGGGGACGATTCCAGTCCAGATCGGCGGAGGGCTACGCCGACTGGAGCTTCAACGGCAACTCACTCGAGACCACCGGAGCCGCGAAAGTCGCGCAGGCCGGAATGGTTCGCACCTTCCAGCTGACCAAAGCACTCTCGCGGATGACGGTCATGGACAACATGCTGCTCGGCGCCAAAGACCAGTCGGGCGAGCACATCTTCGCCGCATTCGTGAAGCCCATCTGGGCACCTCGCGAGCGCGAGATCCGGGCGAAGGCCGAAGACCTTCTGCAACGATTCAAGCTGCTCGAAAAGAAGAACGACTACGCGGGAAGCCTCTCCGGAGGGCAGCGTAAGCTGCTCGAGATGGCGCGGGCGCTCATGAGCGATCCGGCCATGATCATGCTCGACGAGCCGATGGCAGGGGTCAACCCCGCCCTGACGCAGTCGCTGCTCGGACACATCCAGTCACTGCGCGACGACGGCACCACCGTGCTCTTCGTCGAGCACGACATGCACGTTGTCAGCTTCATCTCGGACTGGGTCGTCGTCATGGCCGAGGGTTCGATCGTGGCGGAAGGCAACCCGAAGAACGTCATGAAGAACCCCGCGGTCGTGGACGCCTACCTCGGTGCCCACCACGATGTCGACCTCGGCGACGACTCGCTGCTCGAAGAAGAAAGCGAACAGGCCGACGCGCAGAAGCTGGCCGCGCTGGATGCCAGGTCATCGACGCCTGACGTACCCAAACCCGACGTGCCATCCGCGACGCCCACCACAACGAGCGAGGAGGCCTGATGGTCGTCTACACCGGCAACGGCGCACCCGTACTCGAGGCCAAAGACCTTGTCGCCGGCTACCTGCCGGGAATCAACATCCTGAACGGCTGCAACATCCGGGCTTACCCGGGCGAGCTGATCGGCATCATCGGCCCGAACGGCGCAGGCAAGTCGACGCTGCTTAAAGCGATTTTCGGCCTGGTCCCGGTTCGCGGCGGGGCGGTCACCCTCAAGGGCGAGAACATCACGAACTCGAAAGCCAACAAGCTCGTGCAGCTCGGCGTCGGTTTCGTGCCCCAAAACAACAACGTGTTCCCCACGCTCACCATCGAAGAGAACCTGCAGATGGGGCTCTACCTGCGGCCGCGGCTGCTCACCGAGCGCCTCGCGGCGATGTACGAGCTCTTCCCCGTGCTTGCCGACCGGCGTTCGCAACGTGCGGGAGGACTCTCGGGCGGAGAGCGGCAGTCCGTGGCCATGGCGCGTGCGCTCATGATGGACCCGTCCGTGCTCCTCCTCGACGAGCCATCCGCCGGCCTGTCCCCCGTGCGCCAGGATGAAACCTTCCTTCGCACCCGTCGCATCAATGCGACCGGCGTCTCGGTCGTTATGGTCGAACAGAACGCCCGGCGATGCCTCCAGATCTGCGACCGCGGCTACGTACTCGACCAGGGCAAAGACTCGCACACCGGAACCGGCCACGAACTGGCGGATGACCCGAAAGTCATCGAGCTCTACCTGGGCACCCTCGCCGACGAGGTGTAGCCTGCCGCCCCGCGCGGGAATCAATCTCGCCGAATATTGTTAACGCATCCGTAGGGGCCTGCGAGGGCCCGTCGACCCTCCAAGTGAACGGGAACAATGGACCAGCCTGATCCTTTCGGCTTTATCGGACTCACCTACGACGACGTCATGCTGCTGCCCGGGCACACCGATGTCATTCCGAGTGAGGCGGACACCTCCTCGCGGCTGTCGCGCCGGATCACGGTGGCCGCACCCCTGCTTTCCGCGGCAATGGACACCGTCACGGAGTCCCGCATGGCGATCGCCATGGCGCGCAACGGCGGCATCGGCATCCTGCACCGCAACCTCTCGATCGAGGATCAGGCCGCGCACGTCGACAAGGTAAAGCGCTCCGAGTCCGGCATGATCACCAACCCCGTCACGACGACGCCCGACGCGACCGTTGCCGAGGTCGACGCGCTCTGCGGCCAGTTCCGTGTGTCGGGACTTCCCGTCGTCGAGGGGGACGGCAAACTCGTCGGCATCATCACCAACCGCGATATGCGCTTCGTGTCCCCGTTCGAAAAATCGACGACCCTCGTGCGGGACGTGATGACCAAGGCCCCGCTCATTACGGCGCCGGAGGGCGTCGACCCCGACTCGGCCGTCGCCATTTTCGCCCAGCACAAGATCGAAAAGCTGCCCCTGGTCGATCGGGAGGGCCGGCTTCGCGGCCTCATCACGGTGAAGGACTTCGACAAGAGCGAGAAATACCCGAACGCGACCAAGGACGACTCGGGTCGCCTGCGGGTCGGCGCCGCCATCGGCTTCTTCGGGGATGCCTGGGACCGGGCCGTCGCCCTGCGGGAATCGGGTGTCGACGTGATTGTCGTCGACACCGCCAACGGCGACTCCGCCGGTGTGCTCGACATCATCACGCGGCTCAAATCCGACTCGGCGTTCTCACACATCGACATCATCGGCGGCAACGTCGCGACCCGATCGGGCGCGCAGTCGCTCGTGGATGCGGGTGCGGACGCCATCAAGGTCGGCGTCGGGCCCGGGTCGATCTGCACGACGCGCGTGGTCGCGGGTGTCGGTGTTCCGCAGGTCACCGCGGTCTATGAGGCTTCCCTCGCAGCGCGGGAGAGCGGCATCCCGGTCATCGCGGACGGCGGGCTGCAGTACTCCGGCGACATCGCGAAAGCACTCGTTGCTGGCGCAGACACCGTCATGCTCGGTTCGCTGCTTGCGGGATGCGACGAGAGCCCCGGCGACCTCGTGTTCGTGAATGGCAAGCAGTTCAAGAACTACCGGGGGATGGGCTCGCTCGGTGCGCTGCAGACCCGGGGCAAGAAGACCTCCTACTCGCGCGATCGTTACTTCCAGGCGGATGTGCCGTCCGATGAGCAGCTCATCGCTGAGGGGATCGAGGGCCAGGTGCCTTACCGCGGACCCCTCGCATCCGTTGCCTACCAGCTGCTGGGTGGCCTGCGGCAGTCGATGTTCTACACGGGTGCCCGCACGGTCGCCGACCTCAAGAGCAAGGGCAAGTTCGTGCGCATCACGGCCGCGGGCCTGAAGGAGTCGCACCCCCACGACGTCCAGATGGTCGTGGAGGCCCCCAACTATCGCCGCTAGCCTTGGGTGGCGGGAGTAACGGCTCCCGCCGGCGGGGGAAACCGCTTAATGGGCGGAGTTGTTTCTCCCTCCGCGAGGTGGTTTCTCCGCCCGTCCACAGGGCCGTTGGCGCCACGCTCACTCACAGGCTGGTCTGGTCGCCGTTAGGGAGATCGCGCATTCGGGCACGGTGTCCGGATGGACTACTCACCGTTTGACGATCACGGCCTGATCCTCGTGAGCCGGATGCGCGGATCCCTCGATGATGCGAAGAGCCTCGCGCGGGATGTCGACCGGGGCATCCTCGTCAAGCTCCGTCGAGGGGCCTACGTTGCGAGGCCGGCCTGGGCGCAATTGTCCGCGCGGGACCGCCACCTGCTCCGGGTCAGAGCAGTGCTGGCCGCCGCGGAGCGTCCCGTCGCTGTTTCCGGACTGTCGGCCGCCGCGGTCTGGGGGATGCCCATCTCGGGCGAGTTCCCCGACGACGTGACGGTATTGGACGAGTGGCGTGGGGGCGGCCGGGCCGAGCCGGGAGTCCGGCGCACTGCTGCCGGTTTTCGCACGGCGAGATTCGTGGAGGTTGACGGCATTCGCGTGACGGATCTCACCCGCACTGCGCTGGATGTGGCTCGAAAAAACAGCTTCGCGAATGCGGTCGGATCAGTCGACTGGGCCCTGTGGCGAGAGAACTCCCGGGCGATCGGCCGCAACGAGCTTGCTGAGGATGTGCGGAATTTCGCCCCGCATCTCGGTCGTCGGCACCTCGAGCGGGTTGCCGCGTTCGCGACCTCCCTGTCGGAGTCGTTTGGAGAATCGCAGTGCCGAGCGGTCATCCACCTGCTTGGATTCGAGGCCCCTGAGCTCCAGGTGGAGTTCCGGGACGAACAGGGCGCGATGTATCCGGACTACTACTGGCGGTCGGTGCGGATCGCGGCGGAATTCGATGGGAAGCACAAGTACACCCGCAATAAATTCACGAATGGCGATCCTGCCGAGACGGTGTGGCGGGAGAAAAAGCGTGAGGATCGCCTGCGACGACAGTTGTTCGGGTTCACACGAATCCTGACGTCGGATGTCGAGCGGCCTGACCGCCTCGCTGCGCTGCTTTCGGGTGCTGGGGTTCCACACGGGCGGAGAAACTGACCCGCGGCGGGAGATACGTCTCCGCCCGAGACGCGGTTTCTCCCGCCGCCACAAGAAAGATCTCCCGCCGCCACAAGAGGGTCGCGTGCCCTAATGCGCACGCACGCCACCGCGCGTGCGGGCTCGCGGGTTACCGTGCAGACAGGCTTCGGGCGCAATCCCTGAGGCCTGGGTTTACTTCCCGCCCGGTTACCGGGCCAAAGCGAGGCGATTGACCGCCTCGGCGAGGACGTCCGGCGAACACGCGAAGTTGAGGCGGGTGAAACCTCGACCCTGTCGCCCGAACTCGGGCCCGGGATTCAGCGCCACGCGAGCCGCCAGGGCGCGGATGCTCGGATCGTCGCCCCAGTCCAGGCGCCGAAAATCGAGCCAGGCCAGAAAGGTCGCATCCGGCGGCCTGAAACCCACCCCCGGCAGCTGCTCCTGCAGCACCTGCCCCAGCAGGACCTTGCTCGACTCGAGCGCCACGATCGTCGCATCTAACCAATCGTCGCCACTCGTGAACGCGGCGATGCTCCCGTGCAGGCCAAGGATGCTCGTGCGCCATCCCACCTCGACCGACATGCCATCGAGCAGGGCAAGCGAGCGGTCGGAGCAGGCGACCATGATGGCGCACTTGACTCCGGCAAGGTTGAACGCTTTGCTCGCGGAGGTCACCGCGATGCCGTGCTCGCGAGCAGAATCCGATACCGACAGGAAGGGCGTGAAATTCGCGGAAGAATGCGTGAGAGGTGCATGGATCTCGTCGCTGACCACCGTGGCGTCGTAGCGGGCCGCCAACTCAGCAAGGACGGCCAGCGATGAGGCGCTGTGGACAAGTCCGAGCGGGTTATGCGGGTTGCAGAGCAGGATGGCCCTCGCTCCGGCCTCGAGAGCAGCCTCGATGCCGTCCAGGTCGAGACTGTAGGTCACGCCATCGTCCAGGAGCGGAACTTCGACCACGATGCCGCCGGCCTCGGGCACGAGGTGAAAGAACGGCGGGTACACCGGGGGATTGATGATGACGCCGTCACCCGGTTTGATGGCTCTTCGCAGCGATTCGACGATGCACACGCTGACATCCGTCGTGGTGCGCACCGACCGTGGATCGATGGCCCAGTCCCATCGGCGCTTCGCAAATCCGGCGAACGCTTCACCGACGGGGAGCGGCGAGGCCACGTAACCGGTGTCGGACAGCCGGATGCGCTCCGCAAGCGTCTCGGCGATGACCGGGGCGAGGGGGTAATCCATCTCGGCGACGAATAATGGGAGTACATCCGCGGGGTACTCGACCCATTTCTCGCTGGTGCGCTGGCGCAGCAGGTCGAGGGGCGCAGCGTGAACCTCCGTCATGCTCCAAGCATCCCACCGCGACCCGCCCCCGGCGGAGGAACTGGGCTGCGAAGTGCCGAGCCCCCGACCCATTGCGGGCGGAGAAACTGGGCTGCGATGTGCCGGAAACCTGGCCCATTGCGGGCGGAGAAACGAGGCTGCGAAGTGCCGAGACCCCGACCCATTGCGGGCGGAGAAACCAGCCCGCGGAGGGAGATACGTCTCCGCCCGCAACACACTTTCTCCCGCCGGCACCGGGAGTAACTCCCGCCGGCGCAGAAAGTTTCTGCCGCCAACAGGGATCGGGAGCCGGGGCGGGGAGGCCCAGTAGTCTTTACTCGTGAGTGACATCGAGATCGGCCGCGCGAAGCGGGCCCGACGCGCCTACGCGTTCGACGACATCGCGGTCGTGCCCAGTCGCCGCACGAGAGACCCGCAGGATGTCTCGGTCAGCTGGACCATCGATGCGTTCACCTTCGACATCCCGGTGCTCGCAGCCCCCATGGATTCCGTCGTCAGCCCCGCGACGGCGATCGCGATCGGCAAGCTTGGCGGACTCGGCGTGCTCGACCTCGAGGGGGTGTGGACCCGGTACGAAGACCCGGAGCCACTGCTCAAGGAAATCCAGGGGCTCGCGCCGAGCAAGGCGACAGCGCGCATGCAGCAGATTTACGCGGAGCCGATCAAGCCCGCCCTGGTGACCGCGCGCCTGGCCGAAATCCGTGCGGCGGGGGTTCCTGTGGCCGGCGCACTGAGCCCGCAGCGCACCCAGGAGCTCTACAAGACGGTGGTCGACGCCGGCGTCGACATGTTTGTCATCCGGGGCACGACGGTCAGCGCGGAGCATGTCTCCAAGACAGTCGAGCCCCTCAACCTGAAGAAGTTCATTTACGAGCTGGATGTGCCCGTCATCGTCGGCGGCGCAGCCACGTACACCGCCGCCCTGCACCTGATGCGCACCGGGGCCGCCGGTGTTCTTGTCGGGTTCGGAGGCGGTGCAGCATCCACCACTCGTGCCAGCCTCGGAATCCACGCTCCCATGGCGACTGCGGTCGCGGATGTCGCGGGGGCCCGCCGCGATTACCTCGACGAATCCGGCGGCCGCTACGTGCACGTCATCGCTGACGGCGGTCTTGGCACAAGCGGCGACATCGTCAAAGCGATCTCGGTCGGCGCAGACGCGGTCATGCTCGGAAGCACCCTGGCGCGGGCAACCGACGCGCCCGGCGGCGGCTGGCATTGGGGTCCTGAGTCGCACCACGGCGAGCTTCCCCGGGGAAACCGGGTGGAGGTGGGCAGCATCGCGACGCTCGAGCAGATCCTGTTCGGCCCATCCACAGTCGCCGACGGAAGAGTGAACCTCATTGGCGCACTGCGCCGGTCGATGGCGACCACGGGGTATTCCGACCTGAAGGAATTCCAGCGGGTAGAGGTCGTCGTCGCCCCCTATCACCAGGCATAAAACGCACCAGCAGGACGTTGTATCAGACGGGAATACCGGATGCCGAAGACAGTGACGCGATCATCGAAGCTTGGACCGGATGAACGCACGCTCGCTCTCGAGGCTCTCAGGTCGAAAGAGCTCGACATCCTTGTCATCGGCGGTGGGGTTGTCGGTACCGGTTGTGCCCTCGACGCGGTGACGCGTGGTCTCAGTGTGGGGCTCGTCGAGGCGCGCGACTGGGCGAGTGGCACCTCGAGTCGTTCGTCGAAGCTGGTGCACGGCGGTATCCGCTATCTCGAGCAGCTCGACTTCCGGCTCGTGCGCGAGGCGCTGATCGAGCGGGGGCTCCTGCTGCAGCGCATCGCACCGCACCTCGTGAAGCCCGTGCGGTTCCTGTACCCGCTGACGGTGCCGCTCGTCGAGCGCGCCTACATCGGGGCAGGAATGACTCTCTATGACGCGTTCAGCTGGAGTGGCGGGCGCCCGCCCGGTGTCCCGCATCACCGTCACCTCACGCGAAGCCAGGTGCTGCGCGCGATGCCGAGCCTGAAGCGTGACGCGTTCGTCGGCGGCCTGACCTACTGGGATGCCCAGGTGGATGACGCCAGGTATGTCGCGAGCCTGGCTCGCACAGCGTCGTTCTATGGCGCGAATGCGGCCAGCCGGGTGCGTGTCGAGGGGTTCCTCAAGGTCGGCGAGCGGGTGGTCGGAGTGAAGGCGCACGACCTCGAAACCGACGAGCACTTCGACATCCGTGCACGACAGGTCGTCAATGCGACCGGGGTGTGGACCGACGACACCCAGGCGATGGTGGGCGAGCGCGGCCAGTTCAAGGTGCGGGCGTCGAAGGGCGTGCACTTGGTGGTGCCGCGCGACCGGTTCCAGTCGAAGCTGGGGCTGCTGCTGCGCACGGAGAAAAGCGTTCTGTTCGTGATCCCGTGGGGTCGGCACTGGCTGATCGGCACCACCGACACCGACTGGAACCTCGACAAGGCGCACCCTGCGGCAACAGCGGCCGACATCGACTACCTGCTCGAAAGGGTGAACCAGGTGCTGGCGGTGCCGCTGACCCGCGCGGATGTCGAGGGCGTCTACGCCGGGCTTCGACCGCTGCTGGCGGGAGAGTCTGAGGAGACGTCGAAGCTCAGTCGCGAGCACATCGTGGCGCACAGCGTTCCCGGCCTGGTTGTCGTTGCGGGCGGCAAGTGGACCACCTACCGGATTATGGCCAAGGATGCGATCGACGAGGCTGTCGCAGCGCTCGACGGCAACAGTGCGGCATCCATCACCGATGATCTTTCGCTGCTGGGGGCGGAGGGATACCACGCGGCGTGGAACCGGCGCAACAAGATCGCGCGCACCTTCGGTGTGCATCGCGTGCGCATTGAGCACCTGCTCAATCGGTACGGCGTCCTGACGGATGAACTGCTCGACCTCATCCGTTCACGTCCCGAGCTGCAGGAGCCCTTGCCGGGCGCAGACGACTACATCCGGGCCGAGGTCGTCTACGCGGCAAGCCATGAAGGTGCGCTGCACCTCGACGATGTGCTGGCGCGGCGAACCCGCATCAGCATCGAGTCCTGGGACCGCGGCGTTTCCGCTGCGCCGGTCGCGGCGCAGCTCATGGGCGAGACGCTCGGCTGGGACGCCGCGCGCGTCGAGCTCGAAACCAACACATATTTGAAGAGGGTTGCGGCAGAGCGTGCCAGCCAGGAACAACCGGACGACGCATCCGCCGACCGGATCCGGCTCGAGGCGCCTGATATCGTGACCGCAAGGTAAGGAAAAGAGAAGACCATGGTTGACGTCAAGCGGGTGAAGCTGCCCGGTGTGGGCGTGCTGCACACGTTCGTCACCGACGGCGGCGGCAAGGTCGGCGTCATCACGCATCGCTCGGGTTCGAGCGACCTCATCACGTTCTCGGATGCGGAGGACGGCTCGAAGGCGACCAAGGTCGCGCTCCGGCTCGACGATGACGAGGCACACACTCTCGCGGAGCTCCTCGGGGGCACCCGCATCACCGAGTCTTTGACCAATCTCGACTCGATTCCGGGCCTCACCATCGACTGGTTCCATGTCGACTATGACGACCACATCGCGGGCCAGGCGCTGGGTGATCTCGGCGCGGTGGGTGTCGTCGGTGTGACGGTTGTCGCGGTCGTGCGCGGGGAGTCCGCCAACCCGGCCCCCGACGAACACTTCAAGGTGTTCCCCGGCGACACCCTGGTCGCCGCTGGCTCACCCGAGAAGGTTGCGAAGGCATTCACCTTTTTTCGCACGGGTGAGGTCAAGTCGAAAGGCACCGTCGACGCGCAATCCGGGGACTGACCGGTGGGCAGCGAGCTCCTTGTTCTCGGTGTTCTGTTCGTCATCGCCTACATCCTGGGGCGCCTCGGCAAACTGATCGGCTTGCCGTCGATTCCGATCTACATGCTGGTCGGACTGCTGGCGAGCCCGCACCTGCACCTTGTGCCTGGCGGGTTCAAGGCCGCGAATGTCGAGCTTGTTGCCGTCTTCGGACTGATTTTCCTGCTGTTCAACCTGGGCCTCGAGTTCGACCAGGACGAGTTTTTCGGCAACGCCCGCGGATTGCTGCTCTCGGGCGGTACCCGCCTGGTCATCAATTTCGGGATCGGGATCGGGTTCGGGTTCCTAGTCGGCTGGGGCCCGCGCGAGGCGCTCATCATCGCCGGGATGACCGCGACCTCGTCGAGCGCGATTGTCACGAAACTGCTCATCGAGTTGCGGAGGCTCGCGAATCCGGAGACCCCGGTCATCCTCGGTATCGCCGTGGTCGAGGATGTCTTCATCGCCTTTTACCTGGCGATCGTCGCGGTGGTGATCGGTGGCCAGACCAATATCTGGGCGATTGTGTTGCAGCTGGCGATCTCGTTCGCCTTTCTGGTGGGGATGTTCGCGCTCGCCCGCTGGGGTGGCAGGCTGGTTTCCCGCGTGCTGGGTGCGCGCGACGACGAGCTGTTCACGATCCTCTTTTTTGGACTGGCCGTCGCGTTCGGGGGCATCGGCGACCTGCTGGGAGTCTCGGATGCCATCGGCGCATTCCTGATCGGGCTTGTGCTCGGTGCGACACGATTCCGTACCCGCATCGAGGGCTTCGCGCTGCCACTCCGGGACCTGTTCGGCGCGTTCTTCTTCCTCAATTTCGGGCTTGCCCTCGACCCGTCCAGTTTCGGTGCCGTGCTCGGGCCGGTCGGCGGAGCAGTGCTCATGACCCTCATCGTCAACGCCGGCGGCGGCTGGCTGATCGCCTGGCTCAACGGTCTTTCCCCGCGGTACGGGCTCGGGATCGGGCTGATTCTGCAGAACCGCGGCGAGTTCGCGCTCATCCTGGCCACGCTCGCGACCGCCGCCGGCTTGGATCCCCGACTGACACCGTTCGCCGGCCTCTACGTCCTGGTGATGTCGATTATCGGTCCGATCCTCACCGTGAATTCGGAGCGCATCACCAGTGTGCTGTACCGCGGCAGGACGCGCAGGGCTGCGGTTCCCGCGGTCGACGACGCCGCATCCGAAGCGATCGCCCTCATGGAGGGAGCGATCGCCGGCGCGCAGCCACCCGGCGCTGAAGACGTCGAGGAGGAGGACGACGGTCCGCTGCTGGATCGCGAGGTGCCTGTTTCTGTCGGCGCCGCTAATGGCGACGCCGAGAACGGCGACGCCGACGACCACGACGACGACCACGACGACGACGAGTTCCACCTCGACCCAACCATTCAGCAAGCCATGGAACAATCTGACCAGCAGAGTTCCCGCAAGCGAGATCCGGAGTATTGACCGTGTGGAGTGTGGCAAGACGTCCCCGCTGGATCGCCGCGCTCATCCTGGCCCTCGGTGTCGCAGCGGGGTTTGCCGCCCTGGGCCAGTGGCAGGTCGGCCGCGCCGTGCAGACCGGCACGGTCGTGGTTATCCCGGACGAGAAGGTCACCCCGCTCTCTGAGGTGGCGACCCCGCAGAAGGAGGTCACCGACCGGGCGGCGGGCCAGATCGTGAGCGTCGTCGGCCGCCGTGTGCCGGGTGATACCTACGTCGTCAGCGATCGCGTCAACTTCGGTGTTACCGGCTACTGGGTCATCGGGCATGTTGTGGCCACCAATGGCGCCAGCGTTGCGGTCGCGCTCGGCTGGACCGCATCGAAGGCGAAGGCGGATGCGGCGGCCGTGTCACTCTCCGCCGGCGCGCCAGTCGCCACTATCGTCGGCCGGTACCAGCCCACGGAACCGCCCGACCAGGAGGACTTCGAGCACAACGCGCGCAGTGTGGTGTCCATCCCGTGGCTGATCAATGAGTGGAAGACGGTGACTCCCACCGCATACGGCGGTTACATTGTCGACAACGTCGCGCCTGCCGGGCTGGAGAAGATCCAGTCCGTGCCGCCCGTGAACGACGTCAGCCTCAACTGGCTCAACGTGTTCTATGCGGTGGAGTGGACCCTGTTCGCCGGCTTCGCGGTCTACCTGTGGTATCGGCTGGTGCGGGATGCCTGGGAGCGCGAAGAAGAGGACCGGCAGGACGCAGCAGCGGTCACACCCGAACAGGAGACAGCGGGAGTCTGAGAGGACCGGCGTGATGCAGCCGCAGCGACCGCCATCGCTCCTGCCAGAGTCCCAGCCGACTAGGAAATAGCAGAAGTACACTGGCGCCATGCCCTCGCTGTCCTCGCTCATCGCAACCACGTATAAGCCAAAAGCCGAGACGATTCCGCTCATCCGGAACGCGCTCAAGATCTACAAGGTCTGCTCGTACATCACGGGAACGTTCCTGCTGTTGCTCGTGGTCGAGATGGTGCTCAAATACATCTTCCTGTACGAGGTGGAGCTGGGCGGCCCCGGCGGAATCGTCACCCTGGTCAACTTCTATCCGAGCCTCGGCAAGTCCCCGGGGCTGACCGGCGTCAACCTCAGCATCGGCATCCTCATCGTGCATGGCTGGTTCTACGTCGTCTACCTGCTGGCCGATTTCACCCTGTGGAGCCGCATGCGCTGGCCGTTCGCCATGTTCATCCTGATCGCGCTCGGTGGTGTTGTTCCGTTCCTGTCCTTCATCGCGGAGCACTTCGTCGCGAAGCGCGCCCGTCGCGAGCTCGCCGAACTGCAGGGCACCGCCCCCTCTGTACCGCCGACTGCTGCCACAATGGATGGCAGGAACATCGGCGGTGTGGAGGCAGCGAATTAGCGCGGAGACTGTGAGCAGTTCGGAGACAGGTGTCGGTGTCGCAACGCCGCACGGCGCGGAGACCAGCCAGCGGCCCGTGCTCGTGGTCGACTTCGGCGCACAATACGCCCAGCTGATCGCCCGCCGCGTGCGTGAGGCGAACGTGTACAGCGAGATCGTCCCGCACACGATCACCGCCGCCGAGGTCACCGCCCGGAATCCGAGCGGCATCGTGCTCAGCGGTGGCCCGTCGAGCGTTTACGAGTCGGGGTCGCCCACTCTGGATCCGGGCATCCTGAACCTCGGCATTCCGGTGCTGGGCATCTGCTACGGGTTCCAGGTCATGGCCCAGCAGCTCGGCGGTGAGGTGGCAAAGACGGGCGCCCGCGAGTATGGGGCGACAGACGTGCACCTGGCCTCCCGCACCAGCACCCTGCTCGGCGACCAGCCTGCCGACCAGACCACGTGGATGAGCCACGGGGACTCGGTGGCGAAGGCACCCGAGGGCTTCGAGGTGCTCGCATCGTCGGCATCGACACCGGTTGCGGCTTTCGCGTCCGACGAGCGAAAGCTGTACGGGGTGCAGTGGCATCCCGAGGTCAGGCACACCCAGTTCGGGCAGGCGGTGCTCGAGAACTTCCTGCACCGGGCCGCGGGCATCCCGGCGGACTGGAACAGCGCCAACGTGATCGACGAGCAGGTGGCCCGCATTCGTGAGCAGGTCGGCTCGGCCCGGGTGATCTGCGGGCTGTCGGGCGGCGTCGACTCCGCGGTCGCGGCCGCGATCGTGCACCGCGCGATCGGGGACCAACTCACCTGTATCTTCGTCGACCACGGCCTGCTGCGACAGGATGAGCGACGCCAGGTCGAAGAGGACTATGTCAACTCGACCGGCGTGCGGCTCGTGACCGTGGACGCTGTCGACCAGTTCCTTGACGCGCTCGCGGGGGTCACCGACCCGGAGCAGAAGCGCAAGATCATCGGCCGGGAGTTCATCCGCTCGTTTGAGGGAGCGGCTGAGGCCCTGGTGCTGGAGGCGTCGGCCGGTGGGGCATCCATCGACTTTCTCGTGCAGGGCACGCTGTACCCCGATGTCGTGGAGTCGGGCGGCGGCACGGGCACCGCGAACATCAAGAGCCACCACAACGTCGGCGGGCTGCCCGAAGACCTGCAGTTCACCCTTGTGGAGCCGTTGCGTGCTCTCTTCAAAGACGAGGTGCGCGCAATCGGCCGCGAGCTCGGGCTTCCCGAGGTCATCGTTTCGCGGCAGCCGTTCCCGGGCCCGGGGCTCGGCATCCGCATCGTGGGAGAGGTGACGCGCGAGCGACTCGAGCTGCTGCGCGCGGCGGATGCCATCGTGCGCGCCGAACTGACCGCGGCCGGCCTCGACCTCGAGATCTGGCAGTGCCCGGTGGTGCTGCTCGCGGATGTCCGGTCGGTGGGTGTGCAGGGTGACGGTCGCACCTACGGGCATCCGATCGTGTTGCGTCCGGTGTCATCGGAAGACGCAATGACCGCCGACTGGACCCGCCTGCCCTACGACGTGCTGGCCCGCATCTCCAACCGCATCACCAATGAGGTACCCGGCGTCAACCGCGTGGTCCTCGACGTCACGTCGAAGCCACCCGGAACCATCGAGTGGGAGTAGCCTGCCGGGTCTCTAGGCAGGGCGTCGAGTGCGGCCGGAGGCGGCCAGTACGCGCGCGAGCCACGCGGAGGCGACCGTGACCGTGGACTCGATCGCGAGCCCCAGGGGCATGTCGTGGTTGCTGTGGAAGGAGTACGCCATGATGACGCCGCTCGCGACCGGGAACACGAGCACGATGAAGCTGCGCAGCGGTCGTTCGCGCACCAGCAGCCATCCGAGAAGCGGCGCCGCCATGACGAACAGGATCTGCGGCCCGGTCAGCATGAGGAAACCTGCGAGCAGGCTCGGCCAGAACGCCCACAGCCGCCTCGACCCGGTGGCGGGCAGGATCGCCCAGCCGAAGCAGTGGGCGATGGTGCCCACCAGCAGGAAGCCGATCGTATAGGTGTTCGTGCTGAGCAGGATCGACAGTCCCGCGACCAGGTAGAGGATGCCCCCGAGGTACCGGCTGTCGTAGGTGCCCCAGCGCAGGGCAAGGCGGCGGGTCGGTTCCGGAAAGCCTGTGCCCGCCACGGTTTTACCGCAGCCCGCCCGCGAAGAACGCGATGGAGATGACGAGCAGGGCTATTCCCACCAGGAAGATCCCGACGCCTCCCACGACCAGGAGCCGATTCGCTGCGGCCGGACGCGCTGCTGTCCCCGCTGAGTCCGGTCGAATCGCCCCCGGAACCTCGGGATGCCCCGAAACGCCGGGAGCCCCCGGAACCTCGGGATGTTCAATCGCCAGACCGCAGTGGATGCAAAATTTCCAGTTGGGCGCAAGCGCGGTGCCACACCCAACACAAGTCCCCATAACGTTCGATTGTATGGGCGTAGCCTTTTGCTTGTGACTGTCCGACCCCTCGTGATCGCCCACCGGGGGGCGAGTGGTTATCGTCCCGAGCATACGGCGGCGGCCTACCGGCTGGCGATCCGGCAGGGGGCCGAGGCGGTCGAGCCCGACCTGGTCGCGACCAGTGACGGCGTGCTCGTGGTGCGCCACGAGAATGAGATCTCGGGAACCACGGATGTCGCCGGTCATCCCGAATTCGCTGGCCGGCACACGACGAAGACGGTCGACGGCATATCGCTGTCGGGATGGTTCACCGAGGACTTCACGTGGGCTGAACTTTCGACGCTGCGCTCGCGGGAGCGACTGCCCGACGTGCGGCCCGGCAACGCCGGATTCGACGGCCGGGAGGGCATCCTTCGGCTCGAGGACCTGGTCGACCTGCTCGAGGCGGCCGACCGGGACGTCATCATGGTGGCGGAGCTCAAGCACGCCACCTACTTCGACGCGCTCGGGCTGCCGCTCGAGCAGCTGTTCGCGCCGGGGATCGCGCGGTGGGCGAGGCCAGGCAACCTCGTGGTCGAGTCGTTCGAGCAGACCGTGCTCGGCGCGGTACAGCAGCTCGATGTGCCCGGCCGGGTGGTCTTTCTCGCGGATGCCGCCGGCTCGCCCGCTGACCAGGTCGCGCAGCATGGGGCTGGCGCGAAGTCCTTCGCTGACTACCTGACCGACGACGGGCTCGCGACGCTTGCCGCGGAGGTCGACGGGGTGAGCGTCGACAAGGCGCTGCTGCTGGCGAAGGATTACCGCGGGAATGTCACCGGCACGACCGACCTCGCCGAACGCGCCCGTTCGGCAGGTCTCGAAACCTACACGTGGACCCTGCGCGCCGAGAACCGGTTTCTCGAGAAGAACTTCCGTCATGGCAGGCATCCCGAAGACTTCGGGCACTGGCAGCGCGAGTTCGAGCTCATCATGCGCTCGGGTGTCGACGGTGTCTTCGCCGACCAGCCGGACCTGGCCCTGCGGGCTCGCGCGGCGCTGTAGACGCGCCGAAGCCGGCGTCGGCGGCGCCGCCTAGACTGGGGCGGTTATGACGTTTGTTCTCGATGGTTTCGACGCTCCCCGGTCGGATCAGCGCGGCCAGGAGCAACCCGGCAGCCAGTCGCGTCCCGGCGGGTCGCGCGAGGGCGCTGCGCCCGTTCCTGACGACCGTCTGCTCGAGGGTCTGAACCCCCGGCAGCGCGAGGCGGTGCTCTACCGCGGTCCCTCCCTGCTCATCGTCGCGGGGGCAGGCTCGGGCAAAACGAGCGTCCTGACTCGTCGCATCGCCGGCCTGCTGCAGACGCAGGAGGCGTGGCCCAGCCAGATCCTGGCCATCACCTTCACCAACAAGGCGGCTGCCGAGATGCGTGACCGGGTCGGTGCACTCATCGGCCGGGAAGCGGCCGACGGCATGTGGATCTCGACCTTCCACTCGGCCTGCGTGCGCATCCTCCGCCGGGAGGCTGAGCACTTCGGCTTCTCCCGCAGTTTCACCATCTACGACTCGGCAGACTCGCGTGCACTGGTCAAGCGCATCATCAAAGAGCTGGATGCCGACACCCTCGGCTTCACGGTCGGCACGGTGCTGGGCAAGATCTCGAAGGCCAAGAACGAGCTCTCCGATGTCGAGTCGTACGCGCGCTCCGCGAACTTCAACGACCCCAACGAGGCGGGGTTCGTCGAGATCTTCCGTCGCTATTCCCAGGCGCTGGCGAAGGCCAACGCGTTCGACTTCGACGACCTGATCGCCCAGACGGTCTACCTGTTCCGGGCGTTCCCCTCGGTCGCGGCACTGTACCGCCGTCGCTTCCGTCACATCCTGGTCGACGAATACCAGGACACCAACCATGCGCAGTATTCGCTGATCCGCGAACTGACCCGCGAGGTGGATGCGGCGACCGCCAACGACCTCGAGGCCGAGAACGGGTTCACGCGGTCGCACCGAGGTCGTCGCGACGAGATCCCCGGTGCCTCCCTCACCGTCGTCGGTGACTCCGACCAGTCGATCTACGCGTTCCGCGGGGCGGACATCCGAAACATCGTCGAGTTCGAGCACGACTTCCCCAACTCGAAGGTCATCCTGCTCGAGCAGAACTATCGCTCCACCCAGAACATCCTCGATGCGGCCAACTCGGTCATCTCCAACAACTTCGACCGCAAAGACAAGAAGCTGTTCACAACCATCGGCGCGGGGGAGAAGATCGTCGGGTTCACCGGCTACTCCGGGCACGACGAGGCCCAGTTCGTGGCCGACGAGATCGGCAGGCTCCACGACGAGGGCGTCGCCTATAAAGACATCGCAGTGTTCTACCGCACCAATGCCCAGACGCGCGCGCTCGAAGAAATCTTCATCCGATCAGCACTCCCCTACCGGGTGCTGGGCGGCACCAAGTTCTATGAGCGTGCCGAGATCAAAGACGCGATGGCCTACCTGATCACTGTCGCCAACCCCGCCGACCCGCTCGCGCTGCGCCGTGTCATGAATGTGCCCAAGCGCGGCATCGGGCCGGCGACCGAGGCGGCGCTGCAGTCCTTCGCCGACTCGAACGGACTGACCCTGCGGGAAGCCCTGTCGAGCGCCGGTGAGCTGGGGCTCGGACCCAAGGTGACGGGGTCGATCCTGGAGCTCGCGGACATCCTGAACGAGGTCGGGGCGACTGCCTCGCTCGAGCAGGCCAGGCCCGCGGGTCCGGCGGATGTCCTGGTCACGCTGCTGCAGCGCACACGCTTTATCGAAGCCCTGCGGAACACCGGCGACCCGCAGGACGAAGCCCGCGCAGAGAACGTTGAGGAACTGATCTCCGTCACCAAGGAGTTCCAGAAGAACAACCCGACCGGCACGCTGCTCGATTTTCTCACCGAGGTCTCGCTGGTCGCCGCGGCCGATGAGTTGGACGACTCGTCGGGCACGGTGTCGCTCATGACGCTGCACACCGCCAAGGGGCTCGAATTCGAGGCTGTCTTCCTTACCGGTGTTGAGGAGGGGCTGCTGCCGCACCAGATGTCAGCCGGCGAAATCGGTGGCCCCGCTGAGGAGCGCCGGCTGTTTTATGTGGGCATCACCCGTGCGCGACGTCGCCTGTACCTGTCGCTCGCGATGACGCGCGCCCAGTACGGCGAGGTGGGGGTCGCGATGCCGAGTCGCTACCTGCAGGAGATCCCGGCGGAACTCATCGACTGGAAGCAGTCGCCGGGGGATGCGACCAGTCGAGGGGGTACCCAGCCCCGCGCGCTCAATGCGCGTCGCGAGGGCGGGTTCAGTTTCCGCGACAGCGTCGGGCAGCTGCCCCCCGCGCCGCGCCAGAAGACCGAGTGGACCAGTGCCGTCACCGGCAAGGTGCGCGACAACGGCGACCTCGCGCTGGCGGTGGGCGACCGCATCCGTCACGCCGACTTCGGGGATGGCCGTGTAACCGCCGTGACCGGTGTCGCGCCGAAGGCCGTGGCCGAGGTGCAGTTCGATACCGCAGGCCGCAAGCGCCTGCTCATCAAGATCGCCCCCATCGAAAAGCTCTGACCTGCCCATACCTTTTTCAGGAGGTTCTGTGACAGCTGGGGCTATTGCTGTCTCCGTAATGGTCAATACCCACACCTGCCACACAACCTCCTGAATTACGTAGCGCGCAGGCGGGCCAGGTAGCGGCGGCTCGGCCAAGAGCGCAACCGGTGAGGCGTGACCCGGGCCAGAAACCGAAGCAGCGCCCAGGCCCCGCGCGCGCGGCGCTCGTCACTCGCGGTCCACTCATAGCCGTACTCGGCCCGGATGGATGCGGGGAGCAGGTCGAGCGTCAGCACCCGGGCGAGAGGCAACCCGGCCCTCAACCAGGCCGGGGCCGTCACCGGGCCGAACAGGTCGCGGGCGATTCGTCGGGCATCGTCGCTGACTTCGAGTGCATCGATCCGGGCATCCCAGTACTCGGCGAACGCCGCGCGGTTCGCCGGCCACAGCGAGCCGGGCATCTGCAGCGACGTTCCCAGCGCGGCGTAGGCCGCATAGAGCTCGTCCGCGAGCGCCTCGGGCGCGGGGCCGAAAACCCGGTCGTGCACCGTGACCGCCGTCTCATACAGGGTCGCAGCGACCCACAGCTGCAGGTCCGCATCCTCCGCCCGGTCGACCGGCACGTGGGCGCGGCCTACGAACGTCGCGACGTGAGCTACGTCATCCGGGGTCCCAAGCACGACCGCATAGGCGAACATGAGCGTGTGGCGCAACCGCTCAACGGGGCGATGCGCGAAATCGCTGTGCTGAGCGACCCCCGCGCCAACCGCCGGGTCGGCGACCTGCAGGAGGATGGCGCGCGCCCCACCGGCGATGAGAACCCCGTCGGAGGCATACCGTGCGGCGGCGGGCGAGAGCATGCTCAATAGTCGCAGCTTCGGTCAAGAACTCCCGAAGTTAAGACCTCGCGCGAGCCAGTTCCGGCGAAGCACACAATTTCAAGCGAGTAGAGTTCTCTACGGTCAAAACTATCTTGATGTCAAGCTATCTTGACGTCGAGATAAGTCGCTCACACGACTGGTTCATGAGCCCGACACTGGCCATCAAGACAAAACCGACGCGCGATTGGACAAAGCAGCGTGGATCTTTTCGAGTACCAGGCCCGTGATCTTTTCGAATCCTACGGAGTGCCGGTACTGCCGGGCATTGTCGCGGATACCCCGGAGGAGGCTCGCGCCGCAGCCGAGAAGCTGGGCGGCACCGTTGTCGTCAAGGCACAGGTGAAGGCCGGCGGCCGGGGCAAGGCGGGCGGTGTGAAGGTGGTGCACAACCCCGACGACGCGTTCACGGCGGCGGAGGCCATCCTGAAGCTCAGCATCAAGGGCCTGCCCGTGCACCGGGTCATGGTGACTGCCGGCGCTCGCATCGATCGTGAGTTCTACTTCTCGGTGCTGCTCGACCGGGCCAACCGCTCATACCTGTCGCTGTGCGCCGTCGAGGGTGGCATGGAGATCGAGGAACTCGCCGTCGAGCGGCCCGACGCCCTTGCCCGCGTCGAAGTCATCCCCGGGATCGGCATCGACCTTGAGAAGGCCAAGGAGATCGCGACGGCAGGGCACTTCCCGCCCGAACTGGTCGAGAAGGTCGCCCCCGTCATCGTCACGCTCTACGAGGTCTACAAGGGCGAGGACGCGACGCTCGTCGAGGTCAACCCGCTGGTGCTGACCGAAGACGGGTCAATCCTGGCTCTCGATGGAAAGGTGAGCCTCGATGAGAACGCCGATTTCCGTCACCCGAACCACGCGGCACTCGAGGATGCGGCCGCCGCCGACCCGCTCGAGGCGAAGGCGAAGGCGCTGCACCTGAACTACGTGAAGCTCGACGGCGAGGTGGGCATCATCGGTAACGGTGCGGGGCTCGTGATGTCGACGCTCGATGTCGTCGCCTATGCGGGCGAGCACCACGGCGGTGTGAAGCCGGCCAACTTTCTCGACATCGGCGGTGGAGCATCCGCAGAGGTCATGGCCAACGGGCTGAGCGTCATCCTCGGCGACCCGCAGGTCAAGTCGGTGTTCGTGAACGTGTTCGGTGGCATCACAGCCTGCGACGCGGTCGCCAACGGCATCGTGGGTGCGCTGAACACGCTCGGCTCTGAGGCATCCAAGCCGCTGGTCGTTCGGCTCGACGGAAACAACGTGGATGAGGGCCGTCGCATCCTCAATGAGGCCAACCATCCGCTGGTCACTCTCGCACTCACCATGGACGAAGGCGCCGACAAGGCCGCCGAACTGGCCAACGCCTAGACACGCAAGGATTCAAGAAATGTCGATCTTTCTCAACAAGAACTCCAAGGTCATCGTGCAGGGCATCACCGGCGGCGAGGGCAGCAAGCACACGGCCCTCATGCTGAAGGCCGGCACGCAGGTCGTCGGCGGCGTCAACGCGCGCAAGGCGGGCGAGACCGTCACCCACGCCGGTAACGATGGGCAGAGTGTGACGCTTCCCGTGTTCGGAACCGTGGATGAGGCCATCCGCGAGACCGGTGCCGATGTTTCCATCGTGTTCGTACCGCCGGCTTTCGCGAAGGATGCCGTGGTCGAGGCGATCGAGGCGGAGATTCCCCTGGTGGTCGTCATCACCGAGGGTATTCCCGTGCAGGACTCGGCCGAATTCTGGGCGCTTGCCCAGGCGAAAGGCAACCTGACGCGAATCATCGGGCCGAACTGCCCCGGGATCATCACCCCGGGTGAGTCCCTGGTCGGTATCACCCCGGCGAATATCACCGGTCACGGCCCCATCGGGCTCGTATCCAAGTCGGGAACGCTGACCTACCAGATGATGTTCGAGCTGCGCGACCTCGGATTCTCGACCGCGATCGGGATCGGCGGCGACCCCATCATCGGCACGACGCACATTGACGCGCTCGCCGCATTTCAGGACGACCCCGACACCAAAGCGATCGTCATGATCGGCGAAATCGGTGGGGATGCCGAAGAGCGGGCGGCCGACTTCATCCGGGCCAACGTGACCAAGCCGGTCGTTGCGTACGTCGCGGGCTTCACCGCACCCGAGGGTAAGACGATGGGTCACGCGGGCGCGATCGTCTCGTCGGGTGCCGGTACAGCGCAGGGCAAGAAGGAAGCGCTCGAGGCTGCCGGGGTCAAGGTCGGCAAGACGCCGAGCGAGACCGCGTCGCTCATGCGCGAGGTGCTCGCGAGCCTGTAGGGGGTAGTCCGCAGTCCGGCCGGCCTGATTGCGGGCATCCGTAAGCCTGGCTGGGCAGGGCGGGCATCCGTAAGCCTGGCTGGGCAGGGCGGGCATCCGTAAGCCTGGCTGGGCAGGGCGGGCATCCGTAAGCCTGGCTGGGCAGGGCGGGCATCCGTGGTTCTCGTGGCGGGAGATAGTGGCACGCGGCGGGAGTTACGACTCCGCCCGTGACGCAGTTTCTCCCGCCACGGCGTGCAGTTTCTCCCGCCAGTAGGGGATCGAGGCGGGGAGGATGGCCCCGGAAGGGCCGGAGTTACCCCCTTCGCGGTCCAGACAGGTCGTTGCGGCATGTGCGACCCTTGACGGGTGAAGAAGCTACTGGGAGCACCGGCAGACCTGCTGCCCGATTCGCTCGCGGGTCTAGCGGCCGCTCACCCGTCGCTGCGGGTTGATTTCACCAACCGCGTGGTCTACCGGGCCGACCCGAAACCGCGCGGCACCGTCGGCATCCTGAGCGGTGGCGGCAGCGGGCACGAGCCGCTTCACGCCGGCTACGTCGGATTCGGGATGCTGGATGCCGCCGTCTGCGGTGAGATCTTCACCTCGCCGACGCCCGACCAGGTACTCGCGGCGATCCAGGCCCTCGATACGGGTGCGGGAGTCCTGCAGCTCGTCAAAAATTACACCGGCGACGTGCTCAACTTCGAGATGGCGACCGAACTCGCCGCGGCCGGAGCGGGAGCCGGAGCGGGAGCGGGCGCCGCGGCCGCAGCCGGAGCGGGCGCCGGAGCTGGAGCTCGAGCCGCGGCGGTGGCTGTCGAGACCGTCGTGATCGCCGACGATGTGGCGGTCGAGGATTCTACTTTCACCGCCGGTCGACGCGGCACCGGCACGACCGTGCTGGTTGAGAAGATCGTGGGTGCGGCGGCCGAGCAGGGTCGCGACCTTGCCGAGCTCGCAGCCCTGGCGCGGCGGGTGGCCGGTGCGGGCCGGTCGATGGGGATGGCGCTCACGAGCGCAACACTTCCGCAGTCCGGCAAACCGAATTTCCTGCTGGCTGACGACGAGATGGAGGTCGGCGTGGGCATCCATGGCGAACCCGGTCGGCGACGAGTCCCGCTCGCGACGGCGCGGGAAATTGCGGAACTGCTGCTCGAGCCCATTCTCGCCGATGCGGACTTCGGCTCTGCTCCCGCCATAGTTATGCTGAACGGCATGGGCGCGACACCGCTGATCGAACTTTATGTCATGTTCGGTGAGGTTTCGGCGCTGCTGCAGAAGGCCGGTATTCGCATCGCACGAAGCCTCGTCGGCAACTACATCACGTCGCTCGACATGGCCGGATGCTCCGTCACCGTATTGCGCGCAGACGACGAGGTCCTGGGCCTCTGGGATGCGCCCGTGCAGACCCCCGCACTGCGATGGGGGATCTGATGGCCACCATCGGGTACGTGCAGCTCCTCGACTGGCTTCGACTCCTCGATGAGGGCCTGATCGAACAGCGCGCCTACCTGACCGAACTCGATTCGGCCATCGGCGACGGCGACCACGGCATCAACCTCTCTCGCGGCGGTGCGGCCGCATCCGCCAAAGTGGATGCCGAAAAACCCGAGTACCTCGACGACCTGTTCCGGCTGGTCGGCATGACCATCATCAGTACGGTCGGGGGTGCGAGCGGGCCCCTCTACGGCACGTTCTTCCTGCGCCTGTCGCAGAGCGTCGGCCATCGCCAGGAACTGACCCTCGAGCAACTCGCCGACGGATTCGATGCCGGTCTCGCCGGAGTGGTCGAGCGCGGCAAGCCCGAGTTCGGGGACAAGACCATGTTCGACGCGATGGAGCCCGCCGTCACGGCACTGCGCGCGAACCTCAGGCAGGGTCCTGCCGCGGCGACGCGCGCCGCGTTCGAGGCGGCGGCGGCAGGCAGGGATGCGACCGCGGAAATGATCGCACGCAAGGGCCGGGCCAGCTATCTCGGGGAGCGCAGCGCCGGCCATATCGACCCGGGTGCCGCATCCACAGCCCTCCTGTTCGAGGTGCTTGCGCAGGCCCTTGCGTAGGGGCAGCGCGTGATCGGCATCGTCGTGGTCTCGCACAGCCCGCAGCTTGCGCGGGCGGCGGTGGAGCTCGCCCGGCAGATGGTGCACGGCCCCGGTCCCAAGCTGGCAATCGCGGCGGGTGTGTACGACGGATCCCTCGGAACGGACGCGACCGCGATCGCGTCGGCGATCGAGGAGGTCGCGACCCCCGACGGCGTGCTCGTACTGGTCGACCTCGGCTCCGCAGTTCTCAGCGCCGAGCTGGCGCTCGAGCTGATCGACCTCCCCGGTGTCGAGGTGCGCGTCACCAGCGCACCGTTCGTCGAGGGGCTCATGGCGGGTCTCGTTCGCGCGGCAGCCGGCGACTCGCTCGACGAGGTCGAGCGTGAGGCACGCGAGTCACTGGAGGGCAAACGCGGGCAACTCGGCGATCCTGCAGACCCGCCGGTCGTCGTTCCCGAGTCCGGCGAACTGACGATGGACCTTCGCCTGCGCAACCCGAGCGGGCTGCACATCCGGCCGGCATCGATGATCGTTCTCGCACTGACTCCGCTGGACGCATCCGTGACGGTCGCGAACCTGCGCACGGGCTCCGGTCCGCGACAGGCCAACAGCCCGACCAAGCTGCTCACTCTCGCCGCCAGGAAGGGCGATGTCGTGCGCGTCACCGCGTCCGGCAGCGAGGCGCAAGCGGCACTCGACCTGGTGCGCGCCCTGGTCGCGGACGGTTTCGGGGAACTGGACGAACCCGCCTCGGCGATTCCTGCCGGTGGTCCAACCCGCGGGGGGCCGCTTGGGGTGAGCCCGGGGCGCGCCGTCGGTCCCGTGGTTCGTATGCCCGACCGTCTCGACGCCCCCGTCGCCTCCCCGCCGCTTCCCGAGGCCGACCGGCATCCGGCCGCCGCCCGCATCGACGCCGCGGCAAAGGCGGTCGCCGGATCGCTGAACTCTCGTGCCGAACGCGTCTCCGGGGAGTCGCGGGACATCCTCGTGGCCGCCGCCCTGCTCGCCACCGATACGGCCACGCTCGACGAAGCGAAGGCTGCGGTGATCGATCGCGGAGAATCGCCGGAGTTCGCCGTGTGGACCGCGCTCGGTGACCTCGCCGCGAACTTCACCGCGCAGGGCGGCCGGATGGCGGAACGCGTCGCCGATGTCGCCGACGTTCGCAATCGTCTCGTCGCCGAGATCCTCGGTCGCGAGTCGCCCGGTGTTCCGGTGCGCACCGAGCCGTTCGTCCTGGTGGCGAGGGATCTCGCCCCCGCCGACACGGCCCTGCTCGACCCCGCCGTGTGCGTCGCGATCGTGACACTCGAGGGCGGCCCGACGTCGCACACGGCCATCCTGTCCCGTGCCCTCGGCCTCCCCGCCATCGTGTCGGTGGAGAATGCGCTCGACCTCGAAGACGGGACCATCGTGCTCGTCGACGGGACAGCGGGCATCCTGACCATCGGGCCAACCCCGCAGCAGGTTGCGGATGTGCGCGCACAGTCCAGGGTGTCGCCGGACTTCGGGGGCCGCGGCTCCACCGCAGACGGCCATCGCGTTCACCTCCTGGCCAATGTCGGGTCACCGGAAAGTGTGGATGAGGCACTCGCGGCATCAGCGGAGGGGATCGGCCTCTTCCGCACCGAGTTCCTGTACCTGGATCGCGCGGAAGCACCCGGCATCGAGGAGCAGGTCGCCGCCTACCGGACGGTATTCGAGCGGTTTGCGGGCAGGCGGGTGCTCGTCCGAACCCTTGACGCCGGCGCGGACAAGCCGCTGGCGTTCGTGACGACGCCGAATGAGGTGAACCCGGCCCTCGGCATTCGCGGCTATCGCACCACCTGGCGGCGGCCCGAGCTGCTGGATGACCAACTGGCAGCGATTGCCCGCGCCGCCGAAGGCCAGTCGGCGCAGGTGCAGGTCATGGCGCCGATGATCGATACCCCCGATGAGGCCGCCGACTTCGCCCACCGCTGCGCACAGCATGGCATCGCATCGGTCGGGGTGATGATCGAAACACCCGCAGCGGCGATGACGGCGCCGGAGATCTTCTCGTTCGTGGACTTCGTGAGCCTGGGAACCAATGACCTGTCGCAGTACACCATGGCGGCGGACCGCCAGGTCGGAGACCTCGCGTTGCTCAACGACCCCTGGCAGCCGGCGGTCCTGCGGATGATGCGCGTCGCGTTCGAGGCCGGTGCAGCCGCCGGAAAGCCCGTGAGCGTCTGCGGCGAGGCCGCAGCAGATCCCCTGCTCGCGGCGGTCCTGGTCGGATTCGGGGCGAGCAGCCTGTCGATGTCGCCGCGCGCGCTCGGACACGTGAGCGACCTTCTCGCCGGCGTGACCTTGGAGGAATGCCGTTTCGCCGCCGCGAGCGCTGCGGGATCGAGGAATGCCCAGGAGGCGCGCACTGTGGCCGCGGCGGCGCTTCGGATCGGCACCTGACCCTCCCTGAGTTGCGGAGCGGCGATTGCCGGATCACACCGGGCCCCGCACGGTCGGCGGCCGAGTCGCTGATCCCCAGCGGGGCCCGGAGTTGCTAGGGTCGTGCCGGTATGAACCGCATACTGTCCGCGCTGTTTTCTGCGCTCGAGGCCGTCATCGTCGTGGCGGTGGGGCTGGCGATTCCTCTTGTGCCCCTCACCATCCTGTGGGGCGTACAGTACGGCTTCGCCCCCAACTGGACCGGGTTCTGGCGCCTCGCCGCCGACGCCTGGCTGCTGGGCCATGGCACCGACATCCACATCACCCTTGATGCCGCAACCGTGAAGGCCTCGGGGCTTGCGGGCGCGGGCGAACCGTTCGCCCTGACGATCGCGGCGCTGGGTTTCTCGGTGTTGACCGTCGTGCTGGCTCGCAGGGCGGGCAAGCGCATCGCAGAGACGAACCATCGGCTGCTGGGTGAAATCGTGGCCATTGTCGTCTTCGCCCTGTCGTCGTTCGGCATTGCGGTGAGCGCGATCAACCCGGGAGTGCGGCCCTCGATCGTGCAGGGCACCATCCTGCCGACCCTGGTATTCGTTCTCGGCCTTGCGCTTGCGAGAACGGATGCGCTGCCGTCGTGGCCCTGGTGGCAGCCCGATACGCGAGCCATCGTCGGCACGGCGTTACGCGGTGGTGCGGCAGCGGCAGCGGCGGTTGTGACTGTCGCAGCGCTCGCGGTCGCCGGGCTGCTGATAGCCAATTACGCGCAGATCATCACGCTGTACGAGAACCTGCATTCCGGGGCGCTCGGCGGAGTCGCGCTCACGATAGCGCAGGCACTGTTCCTGCCCAACCTGGTGATCTGGGCGGCGTCCTGGCTCATCGGGCCGGGGTTCGCGATCGGCAGCGGGTCGACGGTGAGCCCGCTGTCGACAACGCTCGGGCCCATCCCGTCTGTACCGGTGCTCGGCGCGCTACCGCAGGGAGACCTCCCCTATGCCTTCGTCGGCCTGGTCGTGCCCCTGCTTGCGGGTTTCCTGGCGGGCGCCCTGATGAGCGGGCCCCTCGCCGCGCGCATCCGGTCGACCGGCCGTGTCGTCTGGCTGCTGGGCGCGGGACTCGGCGCGGGGGTCGTCGGCGGTGCCATCCTGGGGCTGCTCGCCTGGGCATCGGGCGGGTCGATCGGCCCGGGGCGCCTGCAACAGGCAGGCCCGGACCCGCTCGCGGTCGGCCTCCTGGCTGCACTGGAGCTTGGCATCTCCGCGGTTCTCGGGATGGTCGCCTCGCGACGGTAGGCTCGCTGTGTGCTGTCGCTGGTCGTGCTCATCTCCGGCGGAGGATCGAACCTCCGCGCTCTGCTCGAGGCATCGGAGGACGCCCAGTTTCCGGCCCGCGTCGTTGCCATCGGGGCGGATCGCGACGCCGACGGGTTCGCGCACGCCGAAGAGTTCGGCATCCCGACTTTCTCGGTGTCGCTCTCCAATTTTGCCGACCGGGATGCCTGGGGAGACGCGCTGCTTGACCAGATCGGGGTCTGGGGACCCGACCTGGTGATCCTCAGCGGCTTCATGAAGCTGCTGCCGCCACGTGTGGTGGCAACACTCAGCCCGCGGTTGATCAATACTCATCCGGCCTACCTGCCCGAATTCCCCGGCGCCCACGCGGTGCGGGATGCGATCGAGGCGGGGGTGACCGAGACCGGCGCGAGCGTCATCCTCGTCGACAACGGCGTCGACAGTGGTCCGATCATCTCCCAGCGCCGCATCGCCGTTCATCCTGGCGACACCGAGGCAACACTGCACGACCGGATCAAGCCGGTCGAACGACAGCTGCTCATCCAGGCCGTGCTCGACATCGCCAACGGGGTGGTGGACCTTGCGGCACTCGCACAGAAGCACGGCCCCCGATCGACCGCACGCTCGCGGGACCGGTAAACTGGTCCCGTCGCAACTGGCGTTTGGATGGTGGACCATCGGGGAGCGACTGACACGGTTGGTGGCCGTACGCCTGGGCTGCCGCACGACATTCCGCGCACAACCCTGTCACCCTAAGGAGCTCTCATGAGCGGCCCAGCCATCGACCCCACGCTCTATCGTCCGCGCGACATCATCAGGATCCGGCGTGCCCTGGTCTCCGTCAGCGACAAGAGCCAGCTGCTCGAGCTTGCGACCGCGCTGTCGGCCGCGGGCGTGGAGATCGTCTCCACCGGTTCGACCGCATCCACCATTGCGGCGGCGGGGATCCCTGTCACTCAGGTCGCCGACGTGACCGGTTATCCCGAATCGCTCGACGGGCGGGTGCGCACGCTCCACCCGGCCATCCACTCGGGGCTGCTCGCCGACCTGCGCCTGGAGTCCCACGAGAACCAGCTCGCAGAGCAGGGGATCGAGCCGTTCGAACTCGTCGTTTCGAACCTCTACCCGTTCGTCGAGACGGTCGCCTCGGGTGCAGCGGATGACGCGATCATCGAGCAGATCGACATCGGCGGGCCTGCCATGGTGCGCGCGTCCGCCAAGAACCACGCGAATGTCGCGGTTGTGACGTCGGCCGCGAGTTACCCGATCATCTACAAGGCGCTGCAGCTCGGAGGCACGACGCTCGAGCAGCGCCGTCGCCTTGCGCGGGAGGCCTTCCAGCACACGGCTGCCTACGATCGTGCCGTCGCGGACTGGTTCACCGGCGGGGACACCTTCGAGGTCAGCGGTACCCGCGCGGCGACACTGCGGTATGGAGAGAATTCGCACCAGTCCGCCGCGCTCTACCAGCGCTCCGGCGGTCACGGTATTGCCCAGGCCATCCAGCTCGGTGGCAAGGAGATGTCGTACAACAACTATGTCGACGCGGATGCCGCCCTCCGTGCCGCGTTCGACTTCGATGCGCCGGCCGTCGCGATCATCAAGCATGCCAACCCCTGCGGTATCGCCATCGCGCCTTCGAGCATCCCCGAGGCGGGCAGCATCCCCGAGGCGGGCAGCATCGCCGAGGCTCACCGGCGCGCGCACGAGTGCGACCCGGTGTCAGCCTATGGCGGGGTCATCGCCGCCAACCGCATCGTGACCCTTGCCGCAGCCCAGTCGATCAAGCCCATCTTCACCGAGGTCGTGATCGCGCCCGGCTACGAACCGGATGCTCTCGCCCTGCTGCAGACCAAGAAGGACCTGCGCATCCTGCAGTTGCCTGAGGGCTTCGCGCGCGAGACGACCGAGTTCAAGCAGCTGTCGGGGGGAATCCTGGTGCAGGATGCGGACGCGCACTTTGCCCCGTTCGACTCGTGGACCCTCGTCGCCGGTGATGCGGCGGACGCAGCCACCGCTCGGGACCTCGAGTTCGCGTGGCGGGCGTGCCGTGCTGTGAAGTCGAATGCGATCCTGCTCGCGCACGACGGGGCATCCGTCGGCGTGGGGATGGGCCAGGTGAACCGGGTCGACTCGTGCAATCTCGCCGTTTCTCGTGCCGGCGACCGCGCCCGGGGCAGTGTGGCGGCCTCGGATGCCTTCTTCCCGTTTGCGGATGGCGCGCAGATCCTGGTCGATGCTGGCGTGCGGGCGATCGTGCAGCCCGGGGGGTCGATCCGCGATGCCGAGGTGATCGCTGCGGCCGCAGCCGCGGGCGTCACGATGTACTTCACCGGCGAGCGGCACTTCTTCCACTAGCCTCCCGCGGCCCCCTGCGGTTGGAGCGACCCCGGGTGGCGGGAGAAACTGCACCTAGTGGGCGGAGATCCCACCACGTGGGCGGAGTTGTAACTCCCGCCGCGGCACAGTTTCTCCCGCCAACCCGTGGACACCCATCGCGCGGGCACGGATTGCGCAGCCGCTTCATAGGATGCTGCCGATAGGTTGAGAGCCATGACCCAGCCTTCGTTCGGGCGGCGACTGTTCGCTTCGCTCGCGGCGTCGATCCTGACCGCGGCGGTCGCCTGCGCGGCCGTAGTGCTGGGGGCCTACTTCATCGTCATCGTTACCGGCGAGACGGTGACCTTCCTCTCGATCGCCCACGTCTACTTCTTCTCCGGGGTCGTACTGGTCGTGGTGCTGGCAGCGGGCGGCCTCCTCGGTGGCCTCACGAATCGACGGCGTGCCCTCGGCACGGGCATCGCGGCCGCCATCATCGCCCCCTACTTCGGTGTGGTCATCCTGGACAGCCTTCGCGGCACCGAATTCACGACCGCGTCGGACAACGCCTTCCTCAGCCTCGTTCTCGGCAACCTCGGCCTCGTCGTGGCGATCATCCTCGCGGCGATCCTGGTCGGCGTTCGCGCCTACCGCTGGGCGTTCGGGCTGCGGATCGTCGCGCCACCCGAGGTCCATCGCCTCGCCCTGGTTCGAGCGCCAGCCAAGACCCTGTCGAAGGGTCAGCTGACGCACCTGAAGCGGCGGCCGATCCGGTACGCGAAAGCGCTGGCGCAATGGACCGCGTACGTGGCAGCGCTCGAGGCAGAGGGTTTCGGCACCCGTGAGATCGACGCCGACGACACTCACCCCGATTGCGCGTTCATCGAAGACACGGTCGTCATGCTGGGCCAGGTTGCCGTGATTGCGAGCCTCGGCGCGAAGGCGAGGCAGGGCGAAGAGGATGCCGTCGTCGAGCTGGTCACGCAGCTCGGCCTGGACACCCGTCACATCCGCCAGCCCGGCACCCTCGACGGCGGCGACGTGCTGAAGGTGGGTGACACCATCTATGTGGGTCGCGGCGGCAGGACGAACGCGGAGGGCATCCGCCAGTTGCGAGCGATCGCGATCGAGCTCGGCTACACCGTCGTCGCGGTGCCGGTGACCCGGGCCCTGCACCTCAAGAGCACCGTGACGGCACTGCCCGATGGCACGGTGATCGGGCATCCGACGCTCGTCGACAACCCGTCGATCTTTCCCCGGTATCTCGAAGTGCCGGAGGTCGAAGGTGTCGCGGTCGTCGTGTTGACCAACAGCTCGGTGCTGATGTCTGCGTCCGCGCCGAAGTCGAAGGCGCTCATTGAGGACCTGGGCTATCGCGTTACGACCGTCGACATCAGCGAGTTCGAGAAGCTCGAGGGCTGCGTGACCTGTCTCTCGGTTCGCATTCGCTGACCGCAGCTTCCCGTGAGGGGCGTCAATCTGGTCCCTGAGGGTCGTCCAGAGACCAGATTGACGCCCCTCACGAGGTTCTTGTAGTCTGGAAGGCTGCTTGGGGAGCGTCCGCACACGACGCGGGCTCGAATAAGTCGCATACCAGGAGGACGCCATGATTACGACAGCACTTGCCACGGCTCGCACTTTCGCGGGAGTTGCCACTGTCGGTGTCGCCGTGTCGCTCCGACCGCGCCAGTAGCCGCCTTTCTCCCAGCCCCTCGCAGCGGCGCCCCACGGGCAGCCGCATCTCCGCCCAAGTTCACACCTTTTCGCGATCAATCGTTGTCGCGCGCTCCCTGTCAGGAATTGCCTTGTCATCCTCGAACGGCTCCGTTCGCCAGCCCATCCGCCCGGGCACCTTCCGCGCGATCGCACGGGTCTATCCCTTCGCCAGGAAGGCCTCGCGACGCATCCTGCTGGGAATGATCGCCGCCCTGCTCGCGGGCATCGTCGCGCTGCTCATTCCCCAGGTGCTCCGGTCGCTCGTGGACGGCCCGCTGAAGTCGGGCGACTCCTCGCAGATCTGGCCCGCCGTCGGCGTCGTGCTGGCGCTCGGCGTACTCGAGGCCGTGCTGATCGCGCTCCGCCGCTGGTTCGTTCTTCAGCCCGGCACACACGTCGAGGCGGCCATGCGCAACGCGCTGTACACACGACTGCAGGACCTGCCCGTGAGCTTCCACGATCGCTGGCCCTCCGGCCAGCTCCTGTCACGCGCAATCAGCGACCTGAACCTCATCCGCCGCTGGATCTCGTTCGGCATCGTGCTGCTGATCGTCAACATCCTCACGATCGTGGTCGGTTTCGTCTTCCTGGTCGAGATCTCCTGGATTCTCGGGGCGATCTTCGTCGTCTGCTCGATCCCGCTGTGGATCTACGGCTACGTGTTCGAGAGCAAATACTCGACAGTGGCGCGCCGAAGCCAGGACCAGGCCGGCGATCTCGCGACAGCCGTTGAGGAATCCGTGCACGGCATCCGCGTGCTGAAGGCATTCGGTCGGGGCCCGCACTCGCTCGACCGGTTCTCGCGCCAGGCCGAAGAGCTTCGCGGTACCGAGATCGAGAAAGCCAAGGCGGTCGCTGGCATCTGGTTCTGGTTGCTGCTGGTTCCGGATGTGACGTTTGCCATCTGCCTGCTGGCCGGGGTCTGGCTCGCGGCGTCCGGGCAGATCACCCAGGGCGAGCTCGTTGCGTTCTTCGCCACGGCGACCGTGCTGCGCTTTCCCGTCGAGTCGATCGGCTTCCTGCTGTCGATGACCTACGACACGAGGACTGCCGCCGACCGTTTCTTCGAGGTCATGGATGCGGCCAACCCGATCCAGGACCCCGAGCACCCGAAAACCATCCGCAGCCCGGAGGGCCGCCTCAGGTTCAACGATGTGCACTTCCGGTACGAGGACTCGGCCGCGCAGTACCCCGACCTCGTGGACGGGCTCGAGCTCGAGCTGGAGCCCGGCGAGACTATGGCGCTGGTGGGGCTCACCGGGTCGGGAAAGTCCACAGTGACGGCGCTCACGACGCGCCTCTACGACGTGACGGGGGGCTCGATCACGCTGGACGGCGTCGATATCCGCGACCTCACGCGGTATGACCTGCGCAGGCACATCGCGATGGCATTTGAGGATGCGACGCTGTTTTCGGCTTCGGTGCGGGACAACGTGCTGCTCGGCCGGCCCGAGGCCAGCGATGATGAACTGGCCGAGGCGCTCGAGATCGCGCAGGCAGCATTCGTCTACGAGTTGCCGGATGGGCTCGACACCAAGGTGGGTGAGGAGGGACTCAGCCTCTCGGGTGGCCAGCGTCAACGCCTCGCTCTTGCGCGCGCGGTTGCGGCGAAGCCCGAAGTCCTGGTGCTGGATGACCCGCTGTCAGCGCTCGACGTGGATACCGAGGCGCTCGTCGAAGCGGCCCTGCGGCGGATACTCGCCTCCACCACGGCGCTCATCGTGGCGCACCGGCCCTCGACGGTCATGCTCGCCGACCGGGTGGCGTTGCTGCAGGGCGGCCGCATCACCGCGGTGGGCACACATTCGCAGCTGCTCGCCTCCAACGACCACTACCGGTTCGTGATCTCGAGCCTTGAGGATGAGGTCGCACGCGAGGCGGCCGAGAAAGTGCGCCAGGACAATGACCGTACCGACCGTGGGGAGGCCCGACGATGAGCGTGCTCGGTGTCGAGGGTGAAGAGCGCGAAGACCTGACCGGTACCGAAAGCCGGCAGTTGCGCGACCGTTCGGTGCGGCTGCTCGGGTCGCTGCTGCGACCCCTGCGCGGCAAGGTGGCGTGGACGATCGTGGTCGTCGTGATCTCGACCACGGCCCAGGTCGCGGGGCCCGCGCTGATCGCATACGGTGTCGACACCGGCCTGCCTGCGCTGTTCAAGAACAAGGACTGGTGGCCGATCACGGGGACGGTCATCGCCTACCTGGTGGCGGCGATCGTCGGTGCGTGGCTGATCTCCTCGTACACGGTGCTCAGCGCCCGCATCAGCCAGGCCATCCTCATCGACCTGCGAAAGCGGGTGTTCCGGCACACGCAGTTGTTGAGCCTGGAGTTCCACGAGACCTACACGTCGGGCCGGATCATCGCGCGCCAGACGAGCGACCTCGACACGATCAGGGAGTTGCTCGATTCCGGGATCAACCAGCTGATCCAGGGAATCCTCTACATGGCGTTCATCGCGATCGCGATGTTCTGGCTGGACTGGCTGAGCGGCGTCGTGCTGTTCATCTCGCTTGTGCCGTTGTACTTCCTGGCGCGCTGGTTCCAGCGCCGGTCGCAGAGCCTGTTCCGGCTGACCCGGGTGGCGTCGGCGCGGCTCATCGTGCAGTTCGTGGAGACGATGACCGGCATCCGCGCCGTGAAGGCGTTCCGCAAGGAGACGCGCAACGAGCAGGAGTTCGCCGCGCTGGTCGAGGACTACCGGGATGCCAACGGCCGCACCATCCAGCTCTTCGGCATTTTTGATCCCGGGCTGGTGCTCATCGGGAACATCACGCTCGCCGTCGTCCTGCTCGTGGGAGGGCTGCGCGTCGCGACCGGCGGCGTCGAGATTGGAACGCTGCTCGCTGTGCTGCTCTACACACGCCAGTTCTTTGCGCCTGCAGAAGAGATGGCGATGTTCTACAACTCCTACCAGTCCGCCGCCGCAGCCCTCGAGAAGATCTCTGGTGTGCTTGAGGAGGAGCCGAGCGTTCCCGACCCGGTGAAGCCCGTGGACCTGTGGAAGGCGCGAGGGCAGGTCACCTTCGACAAGGTCGAGTTCGCGTACAGCGGTGACCGGGTTGTGCTTCCCACCTTCGACCTGGACATTCCGGCAGGGCAGACCGTCGCCTTGGTGGGATCGACGGGCGCGGGCAAGTCGACGCTGGCGAAGTTGATTTCCCGGTTCTACGATCCGAGCTCGGGCGAGGTCGACCTGGATGGCATCTCGCTGCGCGACCTGCATCCGAAGGATCTCCGTCGGGCGATCGTCATGGTCACCCAGGAGGCGTACCTCTTCTCCGGCACCGTGGCGGACAACATCGCGCTCGGAAAGCCGGATGCGCCGCGCTCGGAGATTGTCGCCGCCGCGAAGGCGGTCGGGGCGCACGAGTTCATCCAGTCCCTGCCCGACGGTTACGACACGGACGTCAACAAGCGGGGCGGCCGGGTTTCGGCGGGGCAGCGCCAGCTGCTCTCCTTTGCGCGCGCGTTCATCGCCGACCCCGTCGTGCTCATCCTGGATGAAGCTACCGCGTCGCTCGATATTCCGAGCGAACGGCTGGTGCAGGAGGGCCTCCAGACGCTTCTCGCCGATCGCACCGCGATTATCATCGCGCACCGCTTGTCCACGGTGGCGATCGCTGACCGGGTGCTCGTGATGGAACATGGCGTGATTGTGGAGGATGGCCCGCCGAACGAGCTCATCGCCGGCACCGGCCGCTTCGCGCAGCTGCACGCCGCCTGGCGCGACTCGCTGGTCTGAGCCACGAGGCCGTCCGTTCAGGAGGAGAGTGCTTACAGCGGGTCAGCCTGGCCGAGGCTCCAGACCGCGACGCCGCCCAGGTCCAGCGAACGAGCGAGCGCCTCACGGGCGGCGAAGGAGCGGGCATCCGACCACCAGAGGATGGTGCCGTCGGGGAGGGTCGCGTGCCATTCCAGCTGGGTCGCATCCCACAGGGCGGTGGCATGGTCGCGCGTTACCAGCGCTCGCGCCGCGGCATCAGAGTATGGACCGCCACCGCGCGGGGTGCCGTCCACGGAACCGGCCGGCCACGAGTAGCCGTACTCCCCGATACCGAGCTGGATCGACGCTGCGGGAAGCTCCCGCGTGAGCCCCCGAAGCGTCGCCTTCGCCCACGGGTAGCCCCCGATCGGCCCGGCCGACGACCACGAAGGGCCATGCTGGTCGTAGGCCATCAGCACCACATGGTCGACGCTGGCGCCGAGTGCGGGAAGGTCGTAGCCGAGATCGGCGTAACTCCCGGTTGTGGCGCTCAGGCAGATCGAGATGCTGGCTTTACCGAGCGCGGCCCGCAACTCCTTCGTGAAGGCCGCCAGCCCGGCGTTGTCGTCGCGGGTGTGGCCCGCAGCACCGAAATTGTTGAGCGACTCCAGGTCGATGGTGATCCCGTTCCAGCCCTGCGATCGCACGTCGTTCGCCAGCGCAGCGATCACCGAGCGCCTGCTCGCGGGCGAGTTCAGCATCGTCGCCGCGAGGTTAGGGTCGAAGTCCCCCAGCGTGTTCGAATAGTTCGAGACCAGAAGCTCGGCCGTCTTGTGCAGTCGATGTGCCTCATGCAGCAGGCCAAGGCTGGCCTCGTCGACCGCAGTGATGCCCCGGCCATCCGGCGTGAGGGTCACGCCATCCACACCGACCATCGTCATGGTTTTCCGGCTGGCCAGCAGTTGCGCGGTCGTCGTGTTTCCCGCTGAGGCGTACCCGGTCACGCGGAAGGGTGCTGGGGGTGCCGCGGAGCATCCGGCGATGCCCGCCGCGACGGCCGACAGCACCAGCGCTGCGGCGAGTGCTCGCCGTACTCTCACTGGTGCGGTGCCCAGCGTGCGACGGGCAGGTTGACGCGAAACACCCCGCTCGCCGACCACCGGAGCGGCGTCGATTCCGCCCGGTAGTACTCGAGCGCCCGAGACTCGTGGCCGGCGGCGGGATGCCCGCTCGCGCGCACTACCCGCCACCACGGTACGTCGCCGCCGTAGTACGCCATGACCTGTCCGACCCCGCGCGCGGCCCTCGATCCGATTGCGGCGGCGACGTCGCCATAGCTCATGACTTTGCCTGCAGGGATCTCCTCGACGACGCCGAGTACGCGAGAAACGAAGTCCTCGCCGGGTTCGGTCACGCCGGGTGGACGCCGTGCCGCTGCCCGAGCACGACGTAGTTCTCGAAGTCGCCAAACGCTGAGAAGCCGAGCGACTCGTAGAGCGGAAGCGCCGGCGAGTCCCGCTCAAGTGTCATGAGGGCAACACCGTCGTCGCCGCGTGAGTCGAGGAGGGTGGTCAGCAGTGCGCGCCCGAGCCCTTTGCCTCGCTCCTCGGCTTCGACCGCCAGCTCGGCCACCTCGAAGTGACCCCCCAGCCAGGCCTTGGTCAGCGACGGGTGGATGCGCGCCGCCACATAGTCCGTCCAGTACTGTCCGTGCTCGCCGATGTAGCCGTAGCAGAAGCCGACAAGCTTGCCGGCACTGTTGCGCGCCGCTGTCATTGCGAAGCCTTCGCGCTTCAGGTGCCTCGGGAAGATGTCTTTCTCGAAGGCGATGATGCCGAGTTCGGACTTGTCCCAGTGCGACGCGGAGAAGGCGGTGCGATAGGCCGCAAGGATGTCGTTCGCCAGCAGTGCGGCCTCGTCGGGGCCGAGCAGTTCGATCGTGCATGCCGTGGACGGGGTGGCGGCCGGGTTGTTCACAGTTCGAGTTCTCCGATGTTCTCGCCGTATTGGGTCTGCCCGATCACCCTGAATCCGATGTGCAGGAAGAACTGGCCCGGACCGTCTTCGCCCGGTTCCCAGATGACGTAGAGCTTGTCGAAGCCGCGACTTCGCGCCTCGTCGGCGAGGGCGTGGGCTGCGAACCGCCCGATGCCGAGCCCCTGTGCGGATGCGGCGACATTGATGCGCCAGATGCAGCTCCGAAACTCGACCTGCTGCGCATCGGGATCGAAGTTGCCGCGGATGAAGCCGACGACCTCATCTTTGCCGTCGGTGGTGTCGACGACGACGCGCGGCCATGAGGTTGCGGGATTGATATAGGCGTCAGCTATCGCGTACGACGTCGGGGTTACGAACTGTTCCTGGCCCCGCCGAAGGGTCAGCCCGTTCGCGGCCACGATCGTCTTGGCCGAAAGTTCTTCAAGCCGGAGGTCTCCCATGCATTCAGGGTAACGGGCAATTGTTTCTTCCCGTATTTCGTGAATCGAATTCACTGCATCGGCAGCAGGCGAGAGGGATTCGGCGCCGGAAATAGCTGGGAATGCCAGGTCTGCGGCGACCCGTGACGGGAGTAGACAGGGTGGGGGCACTTGACCCGCACCCCGCGAACAGCGAGAAGATAGCTGAGTGAACATCACTGGTGCGGTTCTCGAGGAAGTCGGGCGTGACCGCCCCTTCGGGGGTTCTCGACCGCTGACGATTTCCGAACTCCAGCTGGATGACCCGGGCCCCGCCGAATTGCTGGTGCGGATCGAAGCAGCGGGGGTCTGCCACTCCGACCTTTCCGTGGTTGACGGCAACCGCATTCGACCCGTGCCGATGCTGCTGGGGCACGAGGCGTCCGGCACGATCGTGGCGCTCGGCCCGGGGGCTGCGGGAAGTGGTCGAGCTCGTCTCGCAGTGGGCGACCGTGTGGTGATGACCTTCGTGCCGCGGTGCGGGCAGTGCGCGGGATGCGCGACCGGCGGTCGACTGCCGTGTGAGGTCGGCACCGCGGCCAACAATGCGGGAACCCTGGTCGGCGGGGGCCGTCGCCTCTGGCGCAACGGCAGCCCGATCAGCCATCACCTCGGGGTGTCGGCGTTCGCCACCCACGCGGTGGTGAATCGATCGTCGGTCGTGCGCGTGGACCGGGATGTCCCGCCCGATGTCGCCGCGGTCCTCGGCTGCGCGGTTCTCACGGGAGGCGGAGCGGTGCTTAACGCAGGCAGGCCGGAGCGCGGCGAGACGGTCATGGTCGTCGGACTTGGAGGTGTGGGGATGGCCGCCCTGCTGACTGCGGTCGCGGAGGGGCATCCGGTGGTTGCGGTCGATTCCTTGCCGGAGAAGCTCGAACGCGCCCTCACCCTCGGGGCCAGCGAGGTTTTCACACCGGATGAGCTCGCCGAGTCGGGTGTCAGCGCGTCGGTGGTTGTGGAGGCGGCGGGTAACCCGCGAGCATTCGAGTCGGCCGTTCGTGCGACCTCGCCGGGGGGAACGACGGTGAGCGT
>Ga0302202_10000027_pt1 | contig 144949 bp, 120 predicted proteins | sample II_Bog_N3_3_FD_194579 | JGI IMG/M metagenome (GOLD analysis project Ga0302202, IMG submission 194579) | Peat permafrost microbial communities from Stordalen Mire near Abisko, Sweden - II_Bog_N3_3 | ecosystem: Environmental > Terrestrial > Soil > Wetlands > Peat | place: Sweden: Abisko... | reverse complement strand
GCAATCCGTCAAAACGGATAGCGGTTGTCGGCAGACTCCAAAAGCTCGATGGCTGGGCGGCTAAAGTGAGAGCCGCTCCGGCCGCAACCAGAACAATTGTTGTCCAACGAAGCCGGTTGACCATCTGGAATTCGTCGATTTGAATCAAGTGCACCTCCGGAGAAAGACGGTCGACAGAGTCAATTCATCCTAAATCGCCATACTCCTGGTCGACGGCAGATCGGTCCTGAAAAGTCGGCCAGTATTCAGAAATTCGGCTGTCAACTGTCGCGAACAGCCCGAGGCACTCACTGACAGCCGGTAACGGTCGATTGTAGGAACACTCCCGGCAAACGCCGTTGCGTCTGCCTATCCCCACTCCTGAACGCCATGCGCCCCACCTTTTTCCCGACCAAGGCCGGGACAAAATCGCGCGAAGCACGACCCACCGCTCGCACCCCCACAAATCCTGCCATCCCGACCATCGGGCTTTTGCCAGCAAAAACCCTTCCCGCCATAAGCCAGTCGCCCGTCCTGTCAAACCCAAAAATTCCCGTGCCACCTAAAACCTCAACAAAACAAACCACATACACCCCCAAAAAACCGCGCCAACTCTGCCGGCCATTAATCCCCAAAAGCGCACAATGGAAGAAACCGTCCGGAGGGCACATCCCATGCAGGAAAACATCCGAAAAATCGTCGACGCCGCCAGGCAATCGGTCGAGACCGCCGACCACCTCGGCATCCGCGAACCCGAACCCCTCAATCAGTTTTTCCAGAGAATGGGCAGGATTGCAGGCATCTACCCCGTACCCAATCTGGCCGTCGAAATCTGCTATCGCTCCTACATCTCCGAAACCCAGAAATTGCTCGAAAAGAACATGAGCCAGGAGAAACTCTCCCAATTGGGACAGATCGCATACTGCGCCGTTCTGCCCCGCCTTTCCGACCCCGACAGCATCCGCGAGTTCATTGCCTGCGTCGTCCACGGCATGGCTATCGGAGCCATCCCCAGCACCGAAGGCACCCGCCTCCTCTACGGCGCTCAGGTCGCCCACTCCGCTCTCCCCTCCCCAAAACGCCGCAAAAAAGTGCGCAAAAGCGCGCAAAACACACCAGGTAACCAACCCACAACACCAACCCCATCCATGACATAGCAGGAATTTCCCGCAAAAAACACCCCACCCCCCCCTTTTCCGCGCAGCTCCTCCCTCACCACACGCGCAAAGGCCCACCGGGAAGGTGGGCCTTTGCGGTGTTGCCTGTGTTGAAGCCGCTTAGCGGCCGATCACTTCAGCCAGTTTTGCGCCGATGTCGGCTGGCGAGACGACGACGTGGATGCCGGCGTCGCGCATGGCTTTCATCTTCTCTGCCGCCGTGCCCTGTCCGCCGGAAATGATGGCTCCGGCGTGGCCCATACGGCGGCCCGGGGGTGCCGTTTGGCCGGCGATAAAACCCACGACGGGCTTGCGCACGAACTCCTTGACGTAGGCCGCGGCAGCTTCTTCAGCCGCCCCGCCGATCTCGCCGATCATGATGATGGCCTCGGTGTCAGGGTCTTCATTGAGCAGCTTGAGGGCGTCGATGTGGGTGGTGCCGATGATGGGGTCGCCGCCGATGCCGATGGCGGTGGACTGGCCGATCCCGCGCTGGGTGAGCTGGTGCACCGCCTCATAGGTGAGCGTGCCCGACTTGGAGACGATGCCGACCGACCCTTCCAGGTGAATGCGGGCCGGCATGATGCCGATCTTGGCCTTGCCAGGCGAGATGACGCCCGGGCAGTTGGGTCCGATCAGCCGCGAGGCTGAGCCCTTGATCTTGGACCAGACCTTCACCATATCCAGCGTAGGGATACCCTCGGTAATGCAGACGATCAGCGGCAGCCCCGCGTCTTCCGCTTCCAGAATGGCATCTGCCGCGAACGGCGGCGGAACGAAGATGACGGTGGCGTTGGCGCCGGTCTTCTCGACGGCCTCGGCGACGGTGTTGAAGACCGGCCAGCCCTCGTGGATGGTTCCGCCCTTGCCCGGGGTGACCCCGCCAACGACGACAGTCCCGTAGTCTGCCGCGCCCTTGGCGTGGAAAGTGCCTTCCTTGCCGGTGATGCCCTGCACGATGAGACGAGTGTTTTTATCGACCAATACTGACATTAGGCCACCACCTTTGCTGCCGCGACGACCAGGTCGGCGGCTTCCTTCATGGTTGAGCCCACTTCAAAGTTGAGGCCGGACTCCTTGAGAATCTGGCGGCCTTCTTCGACGTTTGTGCCTTCCAGACGGAGGACGATGGGCAAGGTGACGTTGAGCTTGCGGGCAGCGGCGACGACGCCGGTTGCCAGGCGATCGACGCGGAGGATGCCGCCAAAGATGTTGATGAAGATGGCCTTGACGTTCTTGTCGCTGAGCAGGATCTCGAAGGCGTGCTCGATCTGGTCCTGCGTGGCGCCGCCGCCGACGTCGAGGAAGTTGGCGGGGCTCCCGCCTGCGTACTGGATGATGTCCATGGTGGCCATGGCCAAGCCCGCACCGTTGACCATGCAGGCGATGGAGCCGTCGAGCTTGATGTAGTTGAGGGCGTACTTGCTGGCCTCAACTTCAAGCGGATCTTCCTCGGCCAGGTCGCGCAGGCCCTTGATCTCAGGATGCCGATAGAGCGCGTTGTCATCGAAGGTCATCTTGGCATCGAGGGCAAAGAGCTTGTCGTCGGTGGTGGTGATGAACGGGTTGATCTCAAGCAGGGAGGCATCGGTCTCGATGAATGCCTTGTAGAGAGCCTGGAAGAAGGCCACGGCTTGGTTGACCTGGCTGGGCTTGAGTCCAAGGGCGAAGGCGAGGTTGCGGCCCTGGTAGGCGGCGAGCCCGATCGCCGGGTCAATGACTTCCTTGATGATGGCGGTGGGGTCCTTGGCGGCGACCTCTTCGATTTCCATGCCGCCGGCCTTGGATGCCATGAAGACGAACTTTCCGATGGCGCGGTCAAGGACGATGCCGAGGTAGAGTTCACGGTCGATGGAGGCAGTTTCCTCGATCAGGAGGCGCTGCACCTTCTGGCCCTGGGGACCCGTCTGGTGGGTGACGAGCTGCATGCCGAGGATTTTTTGGGCTGCTGCTTCGGCATCGGCCAGGTTGCGGACGACCTTGACGCCGCCGCCTTTGCCCCGGCCTCCGGCATGGATCTGAGCCTTGACGACTACGCCTGTTGCACCATGGGCCAACAGGGTTTTGGCAGCTTCGGCCGCCTCTGGCAGCGTATCCGCCACCTCGCCCCTGGGTACGGGGACGCCGTACTTGGCCAGGATTGCTTTCGCTTGGAACTCGTGGATTTTCAAAGGAATGTCTCCCTGTTGCCGCCGTCCGCACGATGTGCGGAGAAATCTTTAGTTGGCTGGTCTGCTCAAGCTGTCCGGACGGGACGAAATAAGGCCAATCGCGGCATTAACGATAGTATCGGATGCGGCAAAGGCGCGGCAAACGGGATTTGGCCGGAAACCAGGCGCTTCCCGCTCTGGGCTCGCGGAGTTGGGCGATACTGGAGGTATGTCGATTGTGAAGGAAATCTTGCGACCTCTCACGGAAGAGGGCACGGCGCTTACGCGCGAGCAGTCCAGAGCAGTGTTGGAGTCGATGCTGGCGGGGACGACGCCGGAGATTGAGGCGGCGGCCTTCTTGTCGGCGCTGGCGACACGGGGCGAGCTGGCGCCGGAGCTGGCCGGTTTTGTGGACGTGATGCGCGCGCACTCGACTCCAGTGCCGATTACGGCCGAGGAGCGGGAGCTGCTGGTGGACATTGTGGGCACCGGCGGGGGACGGCGGACGACGTTCAATATATCGTCGGGCGCGGCGATTGTGGCGGCGGCTGCCGGAGCGCATGTGGCGAAGCACGGGAACCGTGCGGTGACCAGCCTCGTGGGCTCGGCGGATGTGCTGGAGGCGCTGGGGGTGCCGATTACGCTGTCGCCGGAGTTGGCGGTGGAGTGCCTGCGGGAGACCGGATTTGTGTTCTTCTATGCTCCGCTGATGCACCCGGCGATGAAGGCTGTGGCGGGTTTGCGGCGGGCGCTGGGCTTCCGGACGATTTTTAATTTGTGCGGGCCCTTGACGAATCCAGCGGGAGCGCGGGCGCAGGTGATTGGGACATTGGCTCCGAGCCGGGCTCTGCTGCTGGGGCGGACACTGGTGGAGCTGGCGACGGAGCGGCTGGCTTTTGTGGTGAATGGTACGGACGGGCTGGACGAGTATACGTTGACGGGCGATACGATCGCGGTGCGCGTGGAAGAGACTCCGGAGGGTCACACGATGCGTGCGGCGCGGGTGACGCCGGAGATGGCCGGGCTGACGCGGACGACGATGGACCAGCTCTCGGGCGGCGATGCTGAGCAGAACGCGTCGATTCTCTACGACTTGATTACCGGGATTCCGGGGCCGAAGCGGGATATTGTGCTGCTGAACGCCGCAGCCGCGCTGGTGGCGGCCGGGATGGCTGGGGACCTGAAAGAGGGCGTAGTGAAGGCAGCGGAGGCGATTGACTCAGGCGAGGCGGCGGCTACCCTGGCCAAGCTGAGAGGGTTCGGGGCGAAGTGGGGCAAAAGCTAGGAGTCTGGGGTCACGCGCTGCGTTCGAAGCTAGCCGCTAGAATTGTTGGAAGAAAAATGTCATCAGGAAACGATGAGATCATGTCAGAAAACGTAGCCGGAACGAATCGTCCACGGGTGCTGAGCGGGATGCGCCCAACTGGAAAGCTGCATCTCGGCAACTACATGGGCGCCTTGGCGAACTGGGTGAAGCTGCAGGACGCGTATGAGTGCTACTTCTTCATTGCGGATTACCACGCCCTGACGACCGATTACGCTGACCCCAGCCGGGTGAAGCTAAACACGATCGACGTGGCGCTGGACTGGCTGGCGGCGGGGCTGGACCCGGCGAAGTCGCGGATCTTCATCCAGAGCCATGTGCCGCAGCACGCGGAGCTGCATTTGCTGTTCAGCATGATTACGCCGCTGGGCTGGCTGGAGCGGGTGCCTACCTATAAGGAGCAGCAGGAGAATCTGACCGCGAAAGACCTGACGACCTATGGGTTTCTGGGGTATCCGCTGCTGCAGTCGGCCGATATTCTGCTGTACCAACCGCGATATGTGCCGGTGGGCCAGGACCAGGTGGCGCACGTGGAGCTGACGCGGGAGGTGGCGCGGCGGTTCAATTCGCTGTACCGGTGCACGGTGTTTCCGGAGCCGGAGGTGCTGCTGACGCCCTCGCCGAAGCTGACCGGGACCGACGGCCGGAAGATGTCCAAGAGCTACGGCAACACGATTGGGCTGACGGAGTCTCCGAAGGCGGTAGAGTCGAAGATTCTGTCGATGTCTACGAACGGCCAGCGGGCAAAGCAGACGGATGCGGGCAATCCGGACCTGTGCCCGGTGGCGGACCTGCACAAGGCATTCAGTCCGGCAGCGGTTGCCGAGGAGTGGCTGGAGAACTGCCGGAATGCGCGGGGCAGCTGCGCGGAGTGCCGGCGGGCGGCGGCGAAATCGGTGAGGGAGCACACGGCGCCCTTCTTCGAGCGGCGGCAGATGCACGAGCGGGAAATTGCCGGGGTGTGGGAGATGCTGCGGGAAGAGTCGCGCAAGGCCGAGGCTCGCGCCGAGGAGACGATGGTCGAGGCGCGCAAGGTGCTGGACTTGTCGCGGACGCTGACGGCGGAGGAAACCCGAACGTTTCAGGCACGGATGGCTGTGCACGACGTGTCGGCGATGGGGTATGACTTCTCCGCGTCGGCCGGGCAGTGGCAGCTGGGAGCGTTTCTGGCGGAAACCGCGGTGCGGAATGCCTGGCAGCATCTGATTCCGTCGGACATTGCGTTTTTTGAGCCGAGCATGGCGGGATTTTCGCCGGAACGCATCTTTGAGGAGCCGCTGATACTGCCGGCGAAGAAGAAGCGGGTGTTTGCGACGGCTGCCGTGGAGACAGAGGACGGGCTGCGCTGGAAGTTCGCCATTCCGGCCAAATCGTACGATGTCTGGGTTCTGTTGTGCGGCAGCGACGACAGGAACTGGCTGAATGATTTTGTGGTGCCGCCGAAGTACTTTGTGGAGAGCTTTGCCAAGGCCAAAAAGGCGGTAAAAAGTGGCCCGGTGCCGGTGGAAATTCGCCGCAAGGGCGATGAGTTTACCCTCACTGTTGGGGACGCTGGGGAAGTGACGATTACGGAGTTGCTGAGCAACTACCAACCGCTACGATGATGGAAGAGAAGCCTTTGACCGAGCAGAAGACCAATGCGCACCTGTTTCTGGTGACGCCCGAGCCGGGCAAAGAGCAGGCCAAGGCGGCCGCGCGCGCCAAGGCCGAGGCTGCCGATGCCTTTCCGTTTTCCGTCACGGTGGGCCTGGTGTATGACGGGCCAATGGACTTGCTGCTGGACCTGATCCGCAAGCAGGACATCGATGTGTACGACATTCCGATCGCCAAGATTACCAAGCAATTTCTTGGCTATGTGGAGCAGTTGAAGGCGACCGATGTGGACGTGGCGGGGGAGTTCATTTACATGGCCTCGCTGTTGATCCACATCAAGAGCAAGATGCTGCTGCCCCGTGCGCCGGCGGGGCCGGACGACCAGGGCGCGGACGATCCGCGGCGGGAGCTGGTGGAGCGGCTGCTGGAACATGAGCGCTTCAAGAATGCGGCGCAGATGCTGCAGCAGAAGCAGATGCTGGAGGCGGCGAGTTGGACGAATCCGGGGATGCGGGAGTTCAAGGCCGATGTGGAGGCGGACGCGGAGATTGATGCCGACACGGTGGACCTGGTGCGGGTATTTCAGCAGGTGATGGAGCGGCTGAAAAGCCGGCCTGTGCTGAACGTGGAGGAAGACCAGGTGACGGTCGGCAATATGATCGAGTTCCTGGGGCGGCGGATGAGCATGGAGGACCGCCCGGTGTCGTTGAGCCGTTTGCTGGGCAATGCGCGGAGTCCGCGGGCACTCGTGGCGATGTTTCTGGCGCTGCTGGAACTGGTGCGGCTGCAGGCGATCCAGTTGCGGCAGGACAAGCTGTTTTCGGAGATTTTCATCAAGAAGCACACGGAATTTGAGACGGTGATCAACGAGGCGGCGAGACGGGCGCAGGATGATTGGCGGTAGGGTAAGCCGATTTACGAAGTTGCCTCTGGGCTGGTGCAAATGGCTGCACAAGGGTAACCAGCGGTATGGTAACCGCTTATTTTGTGTCATTTGTGCTGCGGGAAGTTCAGTCGATTGTTATAATCAGGTGAATCTGGAGAGTGCTTCTGCGCGATCGAACGCTGCGCAGGGATTGAGCGACATCCAGGATTGGGGATAGTTTCCTGCATGGCAACGTTAGTTGCTCCTGAACCAAGCAGTTCGCTGCTTGCAAAGAAACTCAAGAAGGGCCCCGGGATCTCCGGTGGCGTCCTCTTCTCATTCTTTATTCTTGCTGGAATCGGCTATTGCGGATTCAATATCGTAAAAGATATTGGCCCAGTGTCTTTGCCAGGACCGTGGCCGTATTTCCTGCTGACATTGGCGCTGTTGATTGCGCTGGGCTTTGAGTTTGTAAACGGATTCCATGACACGGCGAACGCGGTGGCGGCGGTAATTTACACGCATTCGCTTGACCCGCTGACGGCGGTGGTTTGGTCGGGCATCTGGAATCTGATTGGGGTGCTGGCGTCGTCGGGTGCGGTGGCGTATGCGGTGGTATCGCTGCTGCCGGCGGAGCTGATTTTGCAGGTGAGTTCGGGAGCCGGGTTTGCGTTGGTCTTTGCGCTGCTGCTGGCGGCGATCATGTGGAACCTGGCGACATGGTGGCTGGGGCTCCCGGCCTCGAGTTCGCATACGATGATTGGGTCGATTTTGGGCGTGGGGCTGGCAAACCAGCTGATGAGTGCACACCGAGGTACCTCCGGAGTGGACTGGAACCAGGCGGGGAAGGTCTTCGAAGTGCTGCTGATTTCGCCAATTGTGGGCTTTGGCTGCGCGGCGCTGCTGATGCTGCTGGCCAAGCGGCTGATCAACTATCCTGAGCTGTTTGAGGCGCCGAAAGACCAGGATCCGCCGCCGTTTCTGATTCGGCTGTTGCTGATTGGCGCCTGCACCGGCGTCAGCTACGGGCATGGATCGAACGACGGTCAGAAGGGCATGGGTCTGATCATGCTGATTCTGATTGGTACGGTTCCCACGGCCTACGCGCTGAACCATACGCAGGGCACACAGGAGCTGGTGACGTTTGTGGCGGTGTCAGACCAGGCGGCGCGGGTGGTGGATGCGCACGTGGCGGCTCCTGTAGCGGTCGCAGATCCGCGGGCCGTGGTGACGAACTTCCTGAATACCAAGGAACTGGCGCCTGACACTCTGCCGGCGCTGCGCGACCTGATTTTGCAGGTGAGCGCAGAAGTAAGCCCGTACAAGCAGCTGAAGTCAGTGCCGGCGGGCAACCAGCAGCATGTGCGCAACGACATGTATGTGGCCAGCGCGGCGTTGACGATTCTGGAGAAGAGCGAGACGCCGGTTTTCAACTCGGACGAGGAGTTGGTGCTGACTAACTACAATCAGCGGCTGGACCACGCGACGAAGTTCATTCCGGTGTGGGTGAAGGTAGCGGTGGCGCTGGCGCTGGGGCTGGGCACAATGGTGGGCTGGAAACGGATTGTGATTACTGTGGGCGAAAAGATCGGCAAGGAGCACCTGAACTATGCGCAGGGAGCGACAGCTGGCATTATCGCCATGGGCACGATTATTGCGGCGAACCAGTTCGGGATGCCGGTGAGTACGACGCACGTCTTGAGCAGTGGCATTGCGGGCACAATGACGGCGAACGGGAGCGGGCTGCAATGGTCCACGATCAGGTCGATTGCGATGGGCTGGGTGTGCACGCTGCCCGCGGCTGCGCTGCTCTCCGGGAGCCTGTATTGCCTCTTCCGGTTTCTGGCGTAGAGCGGGATTGCTCCATTCATCGAATATTCACGCGCCGACAGGGTGCAAATTCACAATAGGGAAATGATTAGCCTGTTAGCTTCCGAGTGTTGACCAAACTTGGAGCGTTCTAACCATGGCTACAGTCGCATCTGTTGAGGCTTCCCCGTCTCTGCTTGACCAGAAGTTGAAAAAGGGTCCCGGTGTGCTTGGGGCTGCAATCTTCATCGGCATTCTGCTGGCGGGGCTGTTCTATTGCGCCTGGAACATTGCGCAGGATATGGGCAACATTGCGCTCGTGAGCGCCTGGCCGTATGTGCTGCTGGGTGTGGCGCTGCTGATTGCGCTGGGCTTTGAGTTTGTGAACGGCTTCCACGATACGGCGAATGCGGTGGCGACGGTGATCTATACGCACTCGCTCGAACCGCATATTGCGGTGGTGTGGTCGGGAATCTGGAACCTGATTGGGGTTCTGACGTCGTCGGGCGCGGTGGCGTTTGCGGTGGTTTCGCTGCTGCCGGTAGAGCTGATTTTGCAGGTGAGTTCGGGAGCCGGGTTTGCCATGGTCTTCGCGTTGCTCTTGGCGGCGATCATCTGGAACCTGAGCACGTGGTGGTTAGGGTTGCCGGCATCGAGCTCGCACACCATGGTGGGTTCGATTATCGGCGTGGGCCTTGCCAACCAGCTGATGAGCGCGCACTCTGGCACGGCCGGCGTGGACTGGGCCCAGGTGACGAAGGTCTTCCGGGTACTGCTGATTTCACCGTTGGTCGGCTTTGCAGCCGCGTTCCTGCTGATGTCGTTGACCAAGTGGCTGGTGAAGATTCCAGCGCTGTACAAGGCGCCGGAGGGCGATGAGCCGCCGCCGTTTCTGATTCGGCTGCTGCTGATTGGCACCTGTACGGGGGTGAGCTACGGGCATGGGTCGAACGACGGTCAGAAGGGCATGGGGCTGATCATGCTGATTCTCATTGGCACGGTGCCGACCGGTTATGCGCTGAACCACGCGGTGGGAACCCGGGACACGGCGACCTTTGTGGCAGTGTCGGAACAGGCAACGCGGGTGCTGGATGCGCACGTGGACAAGAACGCGGTGATGAGCGACGCGCGGGCGGATGTGACCGACTTCATCAGCACCAAGAAGTTCACGCCGACGACGATGGTGGCGCTGCGGGAGCTGGTGGAGGACATCAGCCATGAAGTGGGCCTGTATAAGGAGCTGAAGTCGGTTCCGGCGCGCGACCAGCAGAACGTGCGTAACGACATGTATGTGGCCAGCACGGCGCTGAACCTGATCCACAAGAGCCATACGCCGGCGTTCTCAAGCGATGAAGATACGATTCTGACGAACTACCAGAAGCAGCTGGACAAGTCGACCAAGTTTATTCCGCTGTGGGTAAAGGTAGCCGTTGCGCTGGCCTTGGGCATGGGCACGATGGTCGGCTGGAAGCGGATTGTGATCACCGTGGGCGAGAAGATAGGCAAGGAGCACCTGACCTATGCGCAGGGGGCTTCGGCGGAGCTGGTCGCGATGGCGACGATTATCGCCGCCGACAACTTTGGCCTGCCAGTGAGTACGACGCATGTGCTGAGCAGCGGCATTGCCGGTACCATGGTGGCCAACGGGAGCGGGTTGCAGTGGTCGACGCTGCGCTCGATTGCGATGGCCTGGGTGTTTACGCTGCCTGCGGCGGCGCTGTTGTCAGGCTCGCTGTTCTGGATCTTCCGCCAGTTTGCACACTAGAACTTTGGGGCGACAGAGACTGTCGGCGCCTCATTCCGCCGCGTGATTTGCGTGGGGGGATGAGGCGCAGATGTTTGTGGGCAGCGAAGGCTCATCGCCGGGTGTAGCATGCTGGCGAGGGCTCTTCGATGCGTATTGGGCAGTTGTGTGGTGTGCTTGCGGTTCTGGTAGCGGCGATGGGCTGTGCGGAGGCGACGTGCCAGAATGCGCCGCCTAACCCGGTGCCCAATCCAGTTCTGCTGCCGCGGCCAACGCAGGCCGGCACACGCTTTGCGACGGATGTGACGGGCCTTGTGCGGCTGGACATGGTGGTGACAGACGCGGCAGGCAAAGTGGTAACGGACCTCGGGCCGGGAGATTTCACTGTGCTCGACAACGGGCAGGCGCAGAAGGTGACAGTCTTCCACGGGGCCAGTCCGGATGTGCCGGAGACGATGCCGGCGCAGATGATCCTGGTGATTGACACGGTCAATACCGGCGTAATTCAGCTGGGGCTGCAGCGGGCTGGGATGCAGCGGTATTTCCGGCAGAATGGCGGGCACCTGGCGCTGCCGACCTCAATCTTCTGGCTGACGGATGCGGGTCTGAAGGTGCAGCCGAAGCCGACGACGGATGGTAATGCGCTGGCGAATTTTCTGGATCGGATCGACCCGACGGTGCACACGATCCGCAACTCCGCGGGCGGGCAAGCCTCGATTGAGAAGATGGAGCTTTCTCTGCGGTCGCTTCTTGGGATTCTGACGAATCTAGAGAAGCAGCCAGGGCGGAAGCTGGTGATATGGACCGGAGTGGGCTGGCCGTCGATGGCCGAGCTGCCGCATGTGTACTCGGCGCGCACGCAGCAGCTGAACTATGACGGGCTGCGGGAGATGACCAACGGGCTGCGGGAGGCGCGGGTGACCCTGTGCACGCCGGATGGGGGCGACGAGTTCTATTCACGGCGTTTCCTGAACCCGGTGACGACCGCCGACCAGGTGGTGGGGGCGAACCTGTCGCTGCCGGCATTGGCGCTGAGTTCCGGAGGAATTACGCTGAATCCGGGCAATGGCGGACAGCTGGAGACACGCTTGGCGCAGTCCGTGGCCAGCGCCGGGCCGTTCTATTCGCTGGTCTTCAAGGCTCCGGCAGCGAAGCACGCGGCGGAGTACCACCAGCTGGCGGTGAAGGTGAGCCGGCCGGGATTGAAGGTGCGGACGAACGCGGCATACTTCGCTGGGCCGTAAGGTAACTGGTAGATAGATACCACTTTGGCAGTATTCAGCGGGCAAGTTCAGCAGGGTTGCCCGACTTCCGGTACGATACCTAAGGTACCTTTTTTTCGAATGAGTCTGAAAGCCAAGCTGGAAGCTGTCATATATGCCGCTGAGGAGCCAGTAACTCTGGCCCAGTTGGCCGGGTTGTTCGCTGACGAGGCTCTGGCCTGGAAGGCCGAGCAGGCCGCCGCAGCTGTTGCTGCCGACGAGGCTGAGGGTTTTGTGCTGGAAGATGGCGCTGCCGAGGACGCGGGGCAGGAGCCGGGCCAGATGGGCTTGCCGCCCGAGAGCGTGGCCGAGAAAGTTGCCGAGGGGCACGAAGCGGAAACGCCGGAAGAGGCAGGCGAGCAGCCCGCCGCGGTGGACCTGGAGCAGGAAGCCAAGCGGGAGGCCCGGCAGCGGGACCGCGAGGTGCGGGAGATTGTGCGTGGCTTGCTGAACGAGCTGCTGCGGGAGTATGCGGCAGCGCCGAGAGGCATTGAGATTCGGGAGATTGCCGGCGGTTACCGGATGGCGACCAAACCGGAGTACCACGATGCTGTGCGGGCCTTCGTGAGGAGCCTGAAGCCGGCGCTGAAGCTTTCGCTGCAGGCGCTGGAAACCCTCGCAGTGATTGCCTACAAGCAGCCGGTGACAGCGCCGGAGGTGGGTGAGATTCGCGGTGTTGATTCAGGAGGCGTGCTGGGCGGTTTGATGGCGCGTAAGCTGATTACGACCGCGGGCCGGAAACAGGTGGTTGGCCGGCCGATTTTGTACAAGACCACCAAGGAATTTCTACTCCGCTTCGGGCTCAAGGATGTTTCTGAGCTGCCTTCGATGGAGGAGTTTGAAAAGCTGGCTGCGCTGGAGTTGAGCGAGAGCGAAGACTCGGGCGCGGAGGAGCCAGCAGAAGAAAGCGGCAGTCTTTTTGCCGCTGTAGCCGATGAATCAGAGGAGGCCCGGGAAGATTCCGAGCCCGCTGAAGACGATGGGTCGGCCGAGCAGGAAGAGTAATCGGAAGAGGCCGGAGATGGACCGGCAGCAGATGTTGATACCAACCCGTCGGCCTGATCAGCTCCCAAACTGAGTCAGGCGACAGTACCCGCGCCCGTCGAGAGATGGCCCGCAAGAGAGATTTGAGGAATACCCATGACGAACACACCAAGGCCCACCCGGGCCAAGGCAACCCCCAGCAAGAAAAAGCAGACCGTGAGCGAAGAGACTCCGGTGGCGAAGACGCCAGCCAAAAAGGCTGCGAAAGCAGCGGCCAAGCCCGCCGTGGCAAAGAACGCGAGCAGCAAGACGAAGGCGGCAGTTGCCGAGGTAGCCACGGCGACCAAGAAAGCACCTGCGAAGAAGGTTGCCGCGAAGGCAGCTGTAGCCGAAGCCGCGCCGGTGAAGAAGGCCGCGGCGAAGAAAGCAGATGCAAAGACGCCGGAAGCAGCGCCAGCCAGGAAGGTTGCGGCGAAGAAGGCAGTTGCGAAGCCCGTCGCGGTGGAAGAAGCTCCCGCGAAAAAGGCCGCAGCGAAGAAGGCCGCGCCGGCCAAGAAGCCAGTGGCCAGGAAAGTTGCGCCGGAAGCGGCCGTGGTTGAAGCCGTTGCCGAGCCTGTGGTCGCGGCAGCCCCGGCAGCGGAAGAAATTGCCGAACCGAAGGCCAAGAAAACCGGCAAAAAGAAGGCCGCTGAGCCGGTTACATCGGCGGTTGCCGCCACGGATGCCGAGGACGAGCTGGAAGAGCCTCTGCGCAAGACCGGCCCGGCGCCGAAGCTGGAGCGGCTGCAGAAGATTCTTGCCAAAGCTGGGATCTCATCGCGGCGCAAGGCCGAGGAGCTGATCGAGGGCGGCCACGTGCAGGTGAACGGCGTGGTGGTGACGGAGATGGGTTCGAAGGCCGATGTGGCGCGCGACCATATCCGCGTGGACGGCAAGCTGCTGCAGGGCGCGGAGCGTATCCGCTACTTTGTGCTGAACAAGCCCAAGGGCTTTGTGACGACGGTGAGCGACCCTGAGGGTCGGCCGACCGTGATGCAGTTCTTTGAGCGCGAGGGCGAGCGGCTGTACCCGGTGGGCCGGCTGGACTACCTGAGCGAGGGCCTGCTGCTGATTACCAATGACGGCGAGCTGGCCAACAAGCTGACGCGCGCCGCCTCGGGCGTGGAAAAGACCTATCTGGTGAAGGTGAGCGGCCAGCCGACGGAAGAGGCTCTGGACGCTCTGCGTCAGGGCGTGATGATTGAGCGCGGCCGCCACGGAACGGGCACGGGCCGTGTGCGTACGGCCCCGGCGCAGATTCGCCTCATGCGCCAGGGAGACAATCCCTGGTACGAGGTGATTCTGATTGAAGGGCGCAACCGCGAGCTGCGCAAGATGTTTGAAGAGATTGGCCACCACGTGGAGAAGATTCGCCGAGTGGGATACGGTCCGCTGGTGCTGGACCAGGAGCCGGGCAAGCTGCGCGAGCTGGAAGCGCACGAGGTCGAGCAACTGCGCCTGTGCGCGGACGGCAAGCTGAAGAAGAAGGCCAAGCGGCTGCCGGCGATGACCCAGTTGCCGCGCGAAGCCGGGCGTACCGTGCAGTACAAGAAGGCCGATGGTCGGCCGGGGTATGCTCGCCCAGTGCGCACGGGATTCAAGCCCCAGGATCGGGCCGCAGGTGGTGCGCCGCGTGATTTTGCTCGCCCGGCACGTCCGATTGATGGCGAGGCCCGGCCAAGTTTTGACCGCAAGCCGCGCTTTGACGGGGAACGTCCGGCAGCAGGCCGTCCATTTACTCCGCGCCCAGGTGGCGATCGCCCCTCGTTCCGTCCGGCGGGAGACCGTCCGGCATTCCGTCCAGGCGGGGACCGTCCCTCGTTCCGGCCCACTGGCGATCGCCCTGCTTTCCGTCCGGATGCGCGCCCTGGTGGCCGTCCCTTTGGCAATCCCGGCTTCCAGGCCGATAGCCCGCGTCGCCCTTTCACTCCGGCTGCGTCGGGAGAGGGGCAGTCGCGTCCGGATTTCCGGGCGGAGGACCGGCCGCTGACCGGGCCTGGCTCGCAGGACAGAGGCGGTTCGTTTGGCAAGACGGGTGGATTTGTGAAGCCTGGCTTCAACAAGCCCGGTGGATTCAGCAAACCGGGTGGTTTCGCCAAGCCCGGTGGATTCGTGAAGCACGACTCCAGTGAGGGTTTTCAGGGCGAGCGCCCGACGCCGCCTCCGACGCCCGCGTCCACGTTCAGCAGCCCGAAGTTGGAGATTCGTCCGGCAGCGCCGCGTGCGGATTTCGCACGCCCTGAGCGGTCAGATCGTCCGGGCCGTCCGTCGGCAGCGCCTGGTGCCCGTCCGGCACGTGCCGGCAAGCCGTGGGTGGATGCCTACGCCGAGCAGCCGCGCACGCCGGGTGGCATCAAGATTGAGCCGGTGACGGGGGCTCAGGATGACCGTCGCGGGCCCAAGCCGAATCGCCCCGCGTTTGCCCGTCCGCAGGGTGATCGTCCCCAGTTTGACCGCCCTCAGGGCGACCGGCCTGAGGGTGCCAAGCCGCAGTTTGACAAGCCATGGTCCGAGGGGCCGCGTCCGGCGGGAAACCGTCCGTTCCAGCCACGTCCGGCCGGGAATCGTCCCTTCCAGCCGCGACCGTTTACGCCGCGTCCCGAGGGCAGCTTTGACCGTCCTCGCCCGACGGGGACCGGGCGTACCTTTGGCGACCGCCCCTCGCGTCCGTTTACGCCGCGTCCGGGTGGCGACCGCCCTTCCTTCCGTCCTGCGGGAGACCGGCCGGCGTTCCGTCCAGCCGGGGATCGTCCTTCGACGGGACGTCCGTTTATGCCGCGACCCGGGGGGGACCGTCCATTCACGCCTCGTCCGGGTGCCCCGGCGCGCGAGGGTGGAGATTTCCGTCCCCGTCCCCAGGGTGGCGAGGGCCGTCCGTCGTTTGGCCGGCCGGCATTTGGTCGCCCCACGCGCAGCTTTGACGGGCCAAAGCCGTCGCCGGGTGGCAGCAACTCCCGGCCCAGCGGCAAGATGGACGCCGATGGCAAGCCGCACGTGAAGGATCGCCACCGCAACAGCTTTGAGGGCAAGTTCAAGGGCAAGCCCAAGTGGACGAAGAAGAGCTAACCAGGATAAGCCCCGAAACAGAAATGCCCCATATCCGCCAGGAAAGACTGGTGGATATGGGGCTCATTTTTTGCCCGGCTCAGGGTTGGGTAAGGCTGACATGGGAAAAGGTGACGGTGGCCAGTCCGCTGGCGTTGTGGGAGCAGACACCGAGTCCGACATAGACGGGCCCGGTCATGGCAACGGTCTGCGATGAGAATGCTGTGAAGGGGCCGTCGCCGATGGCGGTGTAGGTGGTGAAGAGATTTCCCCGGCGCTCGATGCGGAGCCGTGTGGGAGCGTGCTGAGGCGCGACAACGTCAGCGGTGATGCCGCCTGGCTTGAGCCGGTACTGCAGGGTGGCGTGACCATCGGCGTGGAGGGCGATGTCGGCGTAGGCCGAGGAGGAATCGAGGCTCTGGCGAAAGATGAGCACGCCCTTTTCCAGCGGCGCGGGTGCGTCTGGCGGGAATCGCAGATCGGCGGTCAGGGTCGCATCGCCGGAGAGTTTGACCCAGGCAAGGTGGAAGTCGTCCGAGGTGCCCCACATGTCTGACCCGCCCCCTGTGACGCGGTAGCTCCCGGAGGCGGCATCGTACTCCGTGGAGCCTGGCAGGGTCTTGCCGATCTCGGAGCTGGCGGCAAAGATGCGTGAGGCCGCGTCGCTGGCTGGCTGAGGCTGGCCCATGCCGGTAGCAGCGAGTGCGCCGGCAAGCAAAAGTTTGAGAGCGTACAGAAATGGTGTCATACGGATGGAGACACTATACGAGAGATGGCCTGCGCCTGCGAAGAAGGGAGTTTTCCGGGGATGACGCGGGCCCTGATTCGTTCTGTAACTAATTGCGGGTGAGACCATCCAATGAGGTGGAGGTTCCTACTGTGGACAAATTGGTAAACAAGGCGACGTTTGGAGCGGGTTGTTTCTGGGGAGTGGAGGTGGCATTTGCGCAAATTCCCGGCGTGACGGCTACGGCGGTTGGCTATGAGGGCGGGCACCTGGAGCGCCCCAGCTACAAGGATGTGTGCACGGACTCGACCGGCCACGCCGAGGTGGTGGAAGTGGAGTTTGACCCGGCTGTGGTGAGCTACGAGACGCTGCTGGACAAGTTCTTTGCCCTGCACGACCCCACGCAGATGAACCGTCAGGGCCCGGACTGGGGCACGCAGTACCGCTCGGCGGTCTTCTATCACTCCGAAGAGCAGAAGGCGAAGGCAGAGGCGAAGATTGCCCAGCTGAATGCCTCCGGGAACTATCTGCCCAAGCGGGTGGTGACGAAGGTTGAGGCGGCGCAAACCTTCTGGCGCGCCGAGGAGTACCACCAGCGGTATCTGGAGAAGCGCGGACTGGCCAGTTGCCATATTTAGCGGGCAATGGTGTGTGAACAGGCCCTGGCGTGGTGTTCCACGCGGAACGTTGTGTATCTGCCTTGAAAGGGCACAGCTTCGGCCCCCTTTTTGTCAAGCCCACAATTTCCCCTGCCATCTCAAAACCCAACAAAACAAACCACTATGGGCGCAAGAAAAGCGGGCCAGCCCTGCCGAGAGTTATTCCCCAAAAGCGCACAATGAAGGTAGTCGTCCACAGGGCAAACTTCATGCAAGATGCCTTCAGAAAAATCGTCCACCCGCCAAACGCCGATAAAGTGCACAAAAGCGCACAAAAAGCGCCTGGTAACTACCCACTAAAACCATATGCATCAACAGTATAGGCGGACTTTCCCCGCAAAAACACCCCCCCCCCTTTTTTCCGACAAATTCGAGGGGCACCGATTCATTTCTGCCCGAACCACAATCAAATCGCTGGGCAACGGCACCAGTTGACCCGCCGTGCCTCTAGCCTTGGTACTGCTCGTCAGTGACGTGTTCCATCCAGTCGACGGTGCTGCCGTTCAGCTTTTCCTGGATGGCAATGTGGGTCATCCCGGTGGTGGGGCTGGCGCCGTGCCAGTGTTTTTCGCCGGGGGCGAACCAGATGACGTCGCCGGGGTGGATTTCTTCGATGGGCCCGCCGAGGCGCTGGACGCGTCCCGAGCCCGAGGTGACGATGAGCGTCTGGCCGAGCGGGTGGGTGTGCCAGGCGGTGCGCGCGCCGGGCTCGAATGTCACGTGTGCGCCCACGACGCGGGCTGGGTCAGGGGCATTGAAGAGCATGTCGACGCGAACGGTGCCGGTGAAGTAGTCCGCCGGGCCTTTGCCCGACGGCACGGTGCCGATGCGTTGGATTTCCATGAAATATATCTCCTGAATGAATGCGGTTAGCTGCTCAAAACCGCCTGAACGTAGGCTGGTTTCATGGGCAGGCGGCGGATGTTCTTGCCGGTGGCGTCGTGGAAGGCGGCTGCGATCGCCGGTGCGGCCAGCGCGTTGGCGGCCTCAGATCCGGCTCCATAGGTGCCGACCTTGGGATTGTGGACGAGCACGACGTTGATTTCCGGCAGGTCGGCCATGCTGGGGATGGGGTAGGCAATCCAGTCGTCGGTGGTGACGCTGCTCTGGTCAAAGGCCACCTCTTCCATGAGGGCGATGCCGATGCCCATGACGGTTCCGCCCTGGATTTGGCGCTTGAGCTGCTGGGGGTTGATGACGATGCCAGGATCGACGGCGACGGTGACCTTGTCGACGACGATGACGCCGGTGGAGGGGGTGACGGAAACCTCCGCCACGCAGGCCCACCAGGTTTGGCTGCGGAACATGAGGGCTACGCCGCGACCCGTTACGGTAGCTGAGCCGGTGGCCGAGGCGGCGGGTTGCGGGGAGGGATGCGTCTGCCAGCCGGAGGCCTCGCGGACGGCCTTGAGGACGCCGATGGCGCGCTCGTCGGTGGAGTGGTCGATGCGAAACTGGATGGCGTCTGCGCCGGCCAGGGCGGCTGCTTCGCTGATGGCCAGTTCGCGGGGATAGTTCTGCTGGAACTGCCCAGGAGTGCGCATGGAGTGGTCGCGCAGGCCGATGGCGGTGGGGGAAGCCTGCTGGCCGACCTGGAAGGTCCCGTGGCCATGCTCAAGCAGGTTGGGCGTGGTTGGGTAGGTCCAGGGGTCCTGCAGGTCGTTGGAGGTGCTGGCGATGGAGTCGGCGACGACGTAGGGCGCGGGCTGGGTGGGCAGGCCGGCGAGTACCGCGCCGACCAGGCGATCGTCCTGCATGGCGGGCATGTAGTGGTCGATCTGGTAGGCGGCGAGTTTGCCGTTGTCGTCGATGGCCAGTTGCACGTCAGAGAATGCGGCGGGCGACTGGGTTGACCACTGCATGTCGTCGGCGCGCATCCATTGCACGCGGACCGGCTTGCCGGTGGCCTGGGAGAGCAGGACTGCTTCGTCTTCCGCGCCCGCGTTGCCGCCGTTGGAGCGGCCGTAGTGGCCGGGACCGGAGTAGGTGTGGACCACGACGTGGTCGGGGGTAGATTTCAGCATCATGGCAATCTCAGCGCGGAGCTGCTGGGGATTCTGGGTGTGGGTGTGGACGTGGACCATGCCGTCGGGGCTGACATCGGCGACGGCCATGCTGGGCCCGATGGGCGCGTGCTTCATGTAGGAGAGTTGGTAGGTGGCGGAGAGTTTTTTGCGCGCGGACCTGAGGGCGGCTTCCACATTGCCCTTGTTGGTGGGAGCTTTGGTGACGGGGGTGGACTTCCAGTCCATGTCGTCGCGCAGATGGCGGAATAGGTCTGCGTTGCCGGGCAGTCCCTTCCACTCGGTCCACTGGGTAGATCCGGCGACCGCTTCCGCTGCCTGGATGGCTTCCCACTCGCTGGGGGAGACGACGGCGACGAGGTTGCCCTTGACGATGAGCTGGGCGGTGGGGAACTTGGTTTTGTCGAGCGCGCCGGCGGAGATGAGTTTGGAGCCGAGGGTTTTGGGGTGGAGGACGCGGCCATGCAGCATGCCGGGCAGGCGAACGTCGGTGACCCAGGTTTCCTTAGCTGTGACCTTGGAGCGGGTGACGGAGTTCTGGAAGGACTTGCCGATGATCTTGTATTCGCTGACTTGCTTCATGGGCGGGTTACCCTCGACGCTGAGGCCGCCGATGCCGGTGAGGTCGCCGCTGACGGGGATGGTGAGCTTGAGTTGCTGGTCTTTGACTAGGTCGCCGTAGGAGATGGACTTGCCCCCGCCGGAGACGACGCCATCGGTGACGGTGAGCTTGTCTTTAGGGACCCCGAGGTGGTCGGAGGCGAGCCCGAGCAGGGCCTGGTAGGTGTAGGCCGCGGCCTTGCGGATGTTGGGCATGCCACTGCCGAGAAAGTCGAATGCACCGCTGCCGTCGGGGGTGCGGTCGGTGTCTCCCTGGACGACAGTGGTGATGGCCTCAAAGGGTACACTGAGCTCTTCCGCAACGATCTGGCGGTAGGCGGTATAGACAGTGCCTTGGCCGAAGTCGCTTTTTCCGGTGCGCATGAGGACGGTGTTGTCCGGGTGAATCTCGATCCAGGAGCTGGGCAGGGTAGGGTCGAGCGAGTTGCCGGGCACCGTGGGGCCGGCTGCATGGGTGTGCGCGACCTCAAGGCCGACAGCGCCGAGTCCCACGGCGAGTACGCCACCGGCGCGGAGGAAGTTGCGCCGCGACAAGCTGGCGCCGAAGACACGTGCGGGGATTCTGCGCATGGGTGACATCGGTTACTTCCCTTCTACCATCAGCTGGCCGGCGTGCTGGACGGCCTCGATGATGGCTGTGTAGGTGCCGCAGCGGCAAACGTTCGGCGAGGGGCCGGAGGTGGTGAAGGCGGCCTTGATCTGGGCGACGGTGGGCTTGGGGTTGCTCTCAAGTAGCTCGGTAGCCTTGATCATCATGCCGTTCTGGCAGAAGCCGCATTGCGGGGTCTGCTCGTCAATCCAGGCCTGCTGGACCGGATGCAGCGTTGTCTTCGCTTCCTCGGCGGGAAGGTGCATTTGCTCCGACCAGCGCGCGGAGAGCCCTTCGAGAGTGGTGATCTCCTGTTTGGGCGTGATATCGGAGAGTGCGACGGCGCAGGAGCGGGTCTCTTTGCCGTCGATGAGCACGGAGCATGCTCCGCACTGGGCCAGGCCGCAGCCGAATTGCGGGCCGGTGAGCAGGAGCTCGTTGCGCAGAATGTAAAGCAAGGGGGTGTCGCCGGGTGCGTGGACTTCGTGCCGGACGCCATTCACCGTTATCGTGGCCATGGGAAAACTCCTGCGTGGGAAGGTTGCCGGGTTGCGAGAGAGGGGTCTGGTAAGGAAGGGATGCGTCTTACCCTGCCATGGTAACCGCAGTTATGCGGAGTGGGATACGGGAATTTTTCCGGTGCGTTGCAAGCGAATGGCGGGGGGTGAGTGCATCCGCGCCCTGGCGGTCAGGGCGCGGATGCGGATGCGACCGAGTTAGCGGCCGGTGGTGGCTTCAATCTGCGGTGGGTAGCGGGCGCCCTCAATGGCTATTTTGGAAGCGGCGGCTTCAATTGCTGCGGCATCGGTCGCGGAGAGCTCTATCTTGGCTGCGCCGATGTTCTCTTCCAGGCGATTGAGCTTGGTGGTGCCAGGGATGGGGACGATCCAGGGCTTTTGCGCGAGCAGCCAGGCCAGCGCGATTTGCGCGGTGGTTGCGCCGTGCTGTGCGCCGATGGAGGTGAGCAGGTCCACCAGGGCCTGGTTGGCATGGCGGGCTTCCGGCGTGAAGCGGGGCAGAATGTTGCGAAAGTCTGTCTTGGCGAACTCGGTGTTCTGGTCCATTTTTCCGGTCAGGAAGCCCTTTCCGAGCGGGCTGTAGGGGACAAAGCCGATGCCCAGCTCTTTGAGGGTGGGGATGATCTCTTCCTCGGGCTTTCGGGTCCACAGCGAGTACTCGCTTTGCAGCGCGGTGACGGGCTGCACTGCGTGGGCGCGGCGGATGGTTTTTACGCCGGCTTCGGAGAGGCCGAAGTGCTTAACCTTGCCCTCGGCGATGAGCTCCTTGACGGCACCGGCGACGTCTTCAATGGGCACATTCAGGTCCACGCGGTGCTGATAGAAGAGGTCGATGGCGTCGACGCGGAGCCGTTTGAGGGAGGCTTCGCAGACCTTCCGGATGCGCTCGGGGCGGCTGTCCATGCCGACTCCGCCGGGGGTGCCGTCCGCGTTGACGTTGAAGCCGAATTTGGTGGCGATGACGACCTTGCCCTTGAAGGGCTCAAGGGCTTCGCCGACGAGGTATTCGTTGGTCCAGGGGCCGTAGACTTCCGCGGTGTCAAAGAAGGTGACGCCCTGCTCGACGGCGGCGCGGAGGAGGGCGATACCCTGCTGCTTGTCAACTGCGGGGCCGTAGCCAAAGCTGAGGCCCATACAGCCGAGGCCCAGGGCGGAGACCGAGAGAGTGCTGTTGCCGAGTTTGCGGGTTTGCATTGTTGCTCCATTCTGTCTTGATAGGTTGCGGTCGCAGTTTGCCTCGCAGGGTGCGCGAAAGGTACTTAGTAGTGTTCCCAGGTGACGGACCAGTGTTCCTTGGCGTTTGCGGATCGGATGATAAGCTTTCCGCCTTCTGTGAACTGGAAGACGCGCGGCAGATCTTTGCCGACGAGCAGGGCGCCCGTGTTCGATCCTAGAACGTGGTGGGTAACGGTGTGCTCAGCCTCATTGACCTCGAAGCTGCCAAAGCTGGCTTCGTAGCCATCGAGCACGTATTCGTTCGTGAGGCCACTGGCAGCCTTCGGATACATCAACTGAACGGAAACGTGGCCATCGCTGGTGTAGACGAGCATACCGATGGGTTGAGGGATATCCTTTGGCTTGCCATCTGGACCTGGGAAGTCAATGCGTGCCAGATGCCATGCTCCAATAAGCCGATTCCGGGCGGAAAGATGGTCGCCGGCCGGGGAGATTTGGGCCTGAGCAAACGTGGCAAGTATCACTGTGATTGCGATTGCAACGTAACGTGGAGCTTTCATTTTTAGCTTCTCCCTTCTGGCTGCGATCAACGGCCAACGATTTTTTGATGGAATGCGGGATAGCGTTCCCCTTCCAGCTTGATTTTTGAGGATGCCTCTTCCAAGGCAAGGGCGTCGTCAGAGGTCAGTTCAACGTTCGCCGCTACGAGATTTTCTTCCAGCCGCGCCAGTTTGGTGGTGCCGGGAATCGGCACGATCCAGGGCTTTTTGGCGAGCAGCCAGGCGAGGGCGATTTGCGCTGGAGTCACGTTCATCTTCTGCGCGAAGCTGGTGATCAGATCGACGAGCGCCTGGTTCGCCTGGCGACTCTCCGCGCTGAACCTGGGAACAGTGCTGCGGAAATCCGTGCTGTCGAATGTTGTGCCGGAATCGATCTTGCCTGTGAGGAAGCCTTTGCCGAGCGGACTGAAGGGAACGAAGCCGATGCCGAGTTCTTCGAGGGTGGGCATTACCGTTTCCTCGGGCTCTCGCCAGAAGAGCGAGTACTCGCTTTGCAGAGCAGCGACAAGCTGTACGGCATGGGCGCGGCGAATCGTCAGTGCTCCGGCCTCCGAAAGGCCAAAGTGTTTTACCTTGCCCTGCTGAATCAGATCTTTGACGGCGCCGGCAACCTCTTCGATGGGCACATTCGGGTCGACGCGATGCTGATAGTAAAGATCGATGGCATCGACTTTCAGCCTCTTGAGGGAACCCTCGACGACCTGTTTGATGTGGTCGGGACGGCTGTTGAGCGCGCTCCAGCGGTCTTTGTCACCCGGGTTGGCCTCCCAGCCAAACTTCGTCGCGATGACGACCTTTCCCCGGAATGGAGCGAGTGCTTCTCCGAGAACCTCTTCGTTCAGAAACGGTCCATACACCTCGGCCGTGTCGAAGAAGGTGACCCCACGCTCAACGGCGGCGTGGAGCAGTGAGATCATTTCCTGTTTGTCCTTCGCCGGCCCGTATGACCAACTCATGCCCATACAGCCGAGGCCCAGGGCGGAGACCGAGAGAGTGCTGTTGCCGAGTTTGCGGGCTCGCATGATGGTGCTCCTGTCTAGTGAATCTGGAAGGCTTTGAGGATTGAGTTGAGGTCTTGACGGACGGGCTCGGGCTCGTCGTCGAGGGGCTGGTTTGGGATGTCGCGGACGCCGTCCAGGTTGCCGGGCTGATCTGGGTCGAGGGGGGCGAAGAGGGCATCGAAGTCGGTCTGTGCAGGGCCGGTGGTTGCGACCAGCTCAAAGGTCTTGGAGAGAGCGGTCGGTGAGGTGAGGCTGCGGACGAGGACTTCGGCGATCTGTTTTCGCGCAATGACGCCGTCGCTGGAGTTGCCTGCCTGCCGTGTGTCGCCCTGCCGCAGAAGCATCTGCAGTTCGCTGGGCTTGTTGTAGTCGAACCAGCCTGGGCGGACGATGGTGTAGGGCCGCCCGCTCGCGCGTTCGATGCGCTCGGAGCGGCGTTTGCAGTCGTGGGCCTCGGTGCTGCGATTGTAGGAGCCGGTGCGATTGGTGACGCCGATGGAGGTCATCAGGGTAATGCGCGGAGTGAGTGGGCCCAGCGCAGGCAGAACGTTGCGAACGCCGCCGTAATCGACCGTCTCTGCACCTGCTTTGCCCGCGCCATTGGAGCCGAGGGTGAAGACGATGGCGTCGACTCCTGCGACCGCAGAGGGCAGAGCCTCAGCTTGCGTCACATCGCCGAGGGCGAATTCAACCGTGCTCGGAAACTGGCGAGCTTTGGCCGCGCTGCGCATCAAGGCGCGAACCGCGTGGCCTTGCCGCAGGGCTTCGTCCACGGCGAGGCGGCCGATGCTGCCTGTCGCTCCGACTACGAGTACGGTCAATCTTGCGTTCGTCATGATCAAGCCTTGTGAAGTGTCTCTGCCGGGACGACTTCGTTGACGGCGTTGATGCCGTTGAGGGTGCGCGGGTAGCCGATGAAGGGCAGCAGTTGGGTCAGCACATCGATGAGGGTTGCGCGGGTGTTGCCGACGCTGAGGTTGGCGGCGACGTGGCCCTTGACCTGCGCGTCGCAGCCACCCTGGGCGACGAGGAAGCTGAAGGTAATCAGCTCGCGGGTGGGGATGTCGATTCCGGTGCGGGTGTAGTGATCGCCAAAGCAGTTGGCGGCGAGGTACTGCTGGATGTGCTGGAGATCGGCTGGAGCGGCGGCGCGCATTTTGTCGACGGTGTCGCTGCCGATGATCTGCTTCTGAACGGCGAGGCCTTTTTCCGCCCGGGTTTCCGGCCTGGTTGTGGACTGGCCGGGCAAGGGCAGCGCAATGCCGCGCTGGGTGAGTATTTCGTTGGTGGCCCCGATGAAGTCGTACGCCCGGGCGATGCCGAGATAGGGCACGGCCTGGTAGAGGATTTCCTTCACCTCAACGGGAGTGACGCCGACGTTGAGGGCTGCCACAAGCATGGCGCGATATTCGAGGACAGCGTGGCATCCCATGATGGCCGCCAGCTGAACGATAAGCCGCGTGCGAATGGGGAGCGAGCCGTGACGCAGCACTTCATCGAAGGCGAAGTTGTCGAAGAACTCGACCAGCTCCGGGTCAGTGACGGCGGCGGCGGCGGCGTGGTTGGGAAAGAGCAGGTCGTGGTTCTTGCGGGCGATTTCACTGATTGCCATTGCGGTGCTCCTTGCGGAACGTGGGAGGCTGGCCCTGCACCGCGGTGGAAGCCGAGGCGCAAGGCCAGGTTGGGGTTACTCGTACTTGAGCGAAGCCATGTCGATGGAGAAGCGGTACTTCACGTCGGAGCGCAGCATGCGCTCGTAGGCTTCGTTGAGTTTCTGGATGGGGATGACTTCAACGTCGGAGGTGATGTTGTGTTCGCCGCAGAAGTCGAGCATCTCCTGGGTTTCCGCAATGCCGCCGATGAGCGAGCCGGAGAAGCTCTTGCGGCCGAAGAGCAGGCCGAAGACGTTGACCGGGAGCGGCTTGTCGGGCGCGCCGACCATGGTGATGTTGCCGTCGCGGCGCAGCATGTGGATGTATGCGTTGATGTCGTGCTCTGCGGCTACGGCGTCGAGGATGAAGTCGAAGCTGCCGGCATGCTTGGCCATTTCATTGGCATTGCGGGAGAGAACGACCTCATCCGCACCGAGGCGGAGGGCGTCTTCGCGCTTGCTTTCCGACGTGGTGAAGACGACGGTGTGCGCACCCAATGCGTGGGCAAACTTGATGCCCATGTGGCCCAGTCCGCCAAGGCCGACGACGCCGACCTTCTTGCCCTTGGTGACGCCCCAATGGCGCATGGGCGAGTAGGTGGTGATGCCGGCGCAGAGCAGCGGCGCGGCTCCGGCCAGGTCAAGGTTGGTGGGGATGCTGAGGACGAAGTGCTGGTGGACGACGATGGAGTCGGAGTATCCGCCGTAGGTGACGCCGCCCAGGTGCTTGTCGGGAGCGTTGTAGGTGAAGACACCGTTGGGGCAGAACTGCTCGAAGTTGTCGCGGCAGTTGGGGCAGGTCAGGTCGGCATCCACGAGGCAGCCGACGCCGACGATGTCGCCGGCCTTGTAATTGCTGACACCCGAGCCGACCCTGGTGACGCGGCCCACGATTTCATGGCCAGGCACGCAGGGATAGACGGTGGGCATGATGGCGGCCCACTCGTTACGGGCCGTGTGCAGATCAGAGTGGCAGATGCCGCAGAAGAGAATCTCAATCTGCACGTCGTCTGCCGTGGGCTCGCGCCGCGTGATGGTGTCGGCGGCAAAGGGAGCGGTGGCGCTGGCTACGGAATAGGCTTTTGCTTTGTACATGATGACCTCAGTCGATTGGATTACGGTGCTGGTGGGTTCGTCCGCCTCAGGTCGAACGAGCACCCAGCTCGTTAGATTCCGTGGGTTGCCTGAAGGTGCCTGCAAATTGAGGCGTTTCTGTTAAAAGAACAGCGAGTAGCTGGCGGCGAAGGTTACAGTGTCGTCGACGCGCGGGGTAATAGCCGCGCCACGGATGTAGCTGAGGCCGAGCGAAAGGTAATTACCAGGGGCCAGGTGGAGGTTGTAGCTGCCGGTCAGCGAGCCCGAATTGCGCCAGACGGGCTTGCCCAGGGCAACCAGCGGATCGGTGAAGAACTTGCTGTGTCCGGTGTAGGTGGAGAGGACCGAGACCACGTCGCCGGGACGTTTGGCGAATGGAGCCATCTGGTAGAGGCGCGCCTCAAAGTAGCGGTCGTAGGGGTTGAAGCGCGAAGGTACGGACATGGCCGATCCGCCTAGGTACAGGCCCTTGTAAGGCTGCAGTGGGTCGGGCTTGCGGAGCTGATAGTCCATGAGAGCGTAGGCGGCAAAGTTGCCGGGTTCCTGCTTGCCGTTGGCCTGGTTGGTGTAGAGGGTGCTGTTGCGCATGTAGCCGGCGCGGAGCCAGGCTTGGTTTGCTGTGGCAGAGCCGGGGCGTTGATAGCCGGCCTCTTCCAGGAGGAGGAGTTTGTCGCCCTTGGGGTCGAAGCGGAAGCCGGAGTTGTTGCGGTGCTCAGTGGCGGGTCCGCCGTTGGGGTCCAGACTACGCTGAAAGCCGGACTTGATGTAGGTGTGCTGGGGACCTCGGACCTTGAGGTTGAACATGGGCGCGGTGAGCGGGAAGTAGGCCATGCCAACTTCATAGGGAAGGACGGCGTAGACACCCTGGACGCCCGAGGCGGTGGAGCCGCCCACCTGCATGCCAACAAACTCCAGCTCTTCCGAGTTGTATCCGGTCTTGACCTCGACCCGGTCGTTAGCGAATTCCTTGTAAAGATTGAGCGACCAGATGTCTATGACCTTGGGGCCGGCAGGCTCCCAGCTGGCCCAGTTCCAGACGCCGCTGAGATGCAGCTCGGCGTGGTGCAGCCCGAGTTGGCTGAGGTTGGACGTGAAGATGAGATGCATCAGCGAGCCATCGAACGGGCTGTCGCCGACAAACGACTGTTGGACGGCCGGCGCCTTGAGGATGTCCTGCGCATAGCTGTCGAGGACGATCAGGCGGAGGGCCATGCCCTTGCTCAAAAGTGCCTCGCGGAACTTTGAATTGACATGGACGTTGCTGTCGGCGAAGGGCGGCATGGCGGCATCGCCACCACGGAAGTTGAGGTCTTCGATGGAAGTGGCCGCGGCAGCAGTCGTGGTGGGCCCCACGGGGGCCTGGCCATCGGACTCGCTCTGGGCGCGGCCTATTGAGGCGGAAAGCGCGAGAATAATTGCGGCAATCAGGGTTGTTCGTACTGGGAGGCGGGCGAGATGCACTAAAGTCTCCGGCGGTCGTGTCTTCCGTCCGGTGGCGCCAGCCGGAAGGGTATGACCGCAACTTGATGCTACGGAGAATGCGCTGAAGAGCGGTATCCAGATTCTTCCGATTGATTGCCTATTTCTATCGATGGTCGATTTTTTCTGTGCCGGAGGGTTTGGTTCGGGGGTAGGCTGGGAGGGTAGGGAGTGAGCGTGATGGCGATAGAAATCGGAGCCGGTGCGACGGAGTTTGAGGCGGTTCGGGCGGAGTTGGCGGGCAAGATTGCCGCGCATATCCAGGTGGAGGGCCCAGTTGCCTCCCTGATATCAGGGCTGCACTTCTACCGCCGCAGTGTGCCGACAGAGTGCGTATCGGCGGCGTATGAGCCCGAACTGGTGCTTTGTGTGCAGGGGGAAAAGCGCGTGATCGTCGGCGGGACGACGCACATTTGCAATGGAACCACGATGCTGCTGACCTCAATCGATTTGCCGGTGGCCAGCCAGGTGACCAGGGCGTCGGAGGAAGAGCCGGTTCTGGCGTTTGTGCTGCGGTTGGAGATGCCGGTGGTGCGCGAAATTCTGAGCCAGGACGAGTTCCTGGTGGCAGAAGGAGCCGGTGCGGCGCGCGGCATGGCGCTGGGCAAGACCCCGATTGAGCTGATGACCGCCTGCTCGCGCCTGGTGGATTTACTGGACAAGCCGGCGGATATCCCGTTTCTGGGGACGCTGATGAAGCGGGAGATCATCTACCGGCTGCTGCGTTCGCCGCTGGGCAGGCACCTGCGGGCGATTGCCACGCTGGGCGAAAACAGCAACCGGACGGCAAAGGCGGTGGCCTGGCTGAAGTCGAACTACGCCAAGCCGCTGCGCGTGGAAGACCTGGCCGGTGTGGCGCAAATGGGGGTTTCGACTTTCCACCATCACTTCCGCTCGCTGACCCAGATGAGCCCCTTGCAGTACCAGAAGCGGCTGCGCCTGCACACCGCACGGCTGCGCATGATGACCGAGGGGATGGACGCGGCCAGCGCGGCGTTTGAGGTGGGCTACGAGAGCGCCAGCCAGTTTAACCGCGAGTACAGCCGGATGTTTGGGATGCCGCCGATGCGGGATATCAAGATGCGGCGGGTTGGCGGGGTTGAGGTGGGTTAGGGGCTTTGGCCCAGAAGTAAGCGTGGCGAAGTCAAATTGCAACCTCGTTTTTGTTGGAAAGGGGGGGGTGGGGTGTTTTTGCGGGAACTGCCTCCTATGCGGTTGATGGGATTGGGGTTAGTGGGTTGTTACCTGGCGCATTTTGTGCGTTTTTGTGCACTTTTTGGCGCTTGGCGGCTGGGGCGATTTTTCGGATGTCTGCCTGTATGGAATTTGCCCTCGGAACGACTGCTTTGATTGTGCGCTTTTTGGGAATAATTATCGGCAAGTTTGTGGAAGATTTCCTGGGGAGATTTAGAGGGGTCTGTGTTTTTCCCGGGCCGCAAAGGCGAGGGACGCTTCGGCGGGCGGGGTGGCAGTAGACTCGAAGAACAAAGGCAAGAACAGATCTGGCATTTGTCGTTCCCGCCCCCCGTGCTGCAGGCCTACTGAACACCGGGTTTCGTGCCCAGGTTGCGCATGGACGGCGCATGGCGGAAACTGGTTGGGCTATGCGCATCTGTCGTTGTCTTGCTTCTGTTGTTTGCCTTTTCGTGTTGGCGGCTTTGCCTGCCTGTGCTTCCCATCTCGTTACCGGCAACGGCTTTGGGTTTGCCGTGGTTTCGCCGGAGTCCGGTGCGGTGACGAAGTTCTACGCGCACCCCTACAGCTTTGAGCGGCCCGAGGCGCGGAATCCGCTGAGCGAGGGTGTGCCGACGGCCAACTTCATCCAGGAGCTGGCCTGGAAGCAATCCCCGGCATCGGTGGGCGGCAGCGTACAGGGCGCAACGGCCGAGTACGAAGCCGACTCGCAGGTGATCCACACGCGCCGCAGCAATGGCGAGGGCTTTGCGTTTATGCCCTTCGGATTGGCTCGGACAGCGCTGGTGGTCAGTTGGACTCCGACTGCTGCCGCGGGCGGCGGGTGGCAGGTGGCGTGGAACCATCCAGTCATTTCGCAACGAACGGTGCGGGAAGCAGGCTCGGCGATGCAGCTGCTGAGCTTTGACGGCATCGGCGAGCGACTGCTGCTGATTCCGCTGGATCGCGAGCAGACTGAGCCGCCGCAACGTGAGCCGGGACAAGTGCTGGCAGGGAGCGGGGCCTGGGCGATGATTTCGATTGATCCCGGCGACGGAGACAACGAGGTGCTGATGGCCGCGCGGCAGTTTCGCCAATGGCGTGCGGCCCTGAAGCCGCAGGCGCTGGTGATGCGGGAAATTGACCAGATTGAGCGCTGGCGGGTTGTGCCCGCGGTCCACTTTACCGGCGACGAAGAGCGACGCCTGTGGCGGCAGAGCGAGACGATGCTGCGCATGGCGCAGAGTCGCGAGCCGAACGGCGCGGGGCGCAACAGCAACGGGATGATTGTGGCGTCATTGCCGGATGGGGTGTGGTTTACGCCCTGGGTACGGGACATGGCCTGGGCGCTGGTGGCGCTGACGCGGATGGGCCACCAGAACGAGGCGCGTGCAGGCCTCTTGGCCTACTTCAACGCGCGGGCCACGGGCAAAATGCGCGCCCAAACCGCCGGCGCGGACTACCAGATTTCGGTGGTGCGCTACTTCGGCGATGGGTCGGAAGAGCCATTTTTTACGGAGGAGGGCGCGACCAATATCGAGTTCGACGACTGGGGAGAGGCCCTGTGGGTGCTGGGCGAGTACGAGCGCCGGTACAACGATCTGCAACTGCTGCAGGCCGCAACATGGCGCGGGCCGCTCTACCAGAGTGCGCGGGATTTCGTGGTGAAGCCGCTGGTGCAGAACCTGGAGCCGATCGGGGCAGGACCTGACGCCGGCAAGATTGTGGCCGCCGACACCTCCATCTGGGAAGAGCACGAGAAGGACGCCAAACACTTTGCCTTTTCGACCGCGATGGCCATTGTGGGCCTGCAGGATTTTGCCCAGGTGGCCGAGCGTGCCAGCGATGAGCCCGCGAGCCGCGCGGCGCTCAGCCAGGTCGCGCAGTTGCAGAAGGGCTTTCAAACGGCGTTTCTCCGCGACGGAAAGCTGCACGGAACGCTGGAGCCGGGCGAGAAGAACGACATCGATGGTGCGCTCCTGGCCATCCTCCACCTGGGCGTGGTCACCGACCCGTCGATTGTGCGCGATACGGTGGAGCGGATGGCGCTGCTGAAGGTGGACTCCGGCGGCTACCGGCGCGTGCGCAGCAACTACACCGACCCGGCGATCTTCGAGTACTGGTACGAGCGGCAGGAGTTCGTCTTTGTGGACTTCAGCCTGGCGGAGGTGTATCGCCCACAGGGGCGCGCGGCAGAGGCTGACGCCGTGTTGAAACGCATTGAGGACAAAGCCGCCGCCGACCACAACATCCTGCCGGAGATGTATGTTTCCCTGCCCTGCAAGCTCTTCCCCGGCAACATCGGCGACCCGACAGGTGCCCTGCCCATGGTGGGCTACGGCGCCGGGGAGTTCATTCTGCATCTTGTGGATCGGGAGCGGTTTTCGGGTGGGCGGTGAGAATGGGGATTACCCCTGCGGATTCGGCTCCCGCACAACCAGTTCCACCCCAGCCTCCTGGAAGAGTTCTGTGGTGTAGCGGAAGGACTCGGCCCAGCGTTCGCTGGTGTTGGGGACGGTGACGACGCGGCGGATGCCGGCCTGGATGATGATGGACGCGCATTGGGAGCAGGGCATGAAGGGCCAGACGTAGAGGGTACATCCGTGGAGGTCTTTGCCGGCGGAGAGGATGGCGTTGACCTCGGCGTGGATGATGGTGCGGTACTTGACTTCGCGGTTTTCGAGGCGGTCGGGGGAGTCGTCGACGCCGGCGGGGTGGCCGTTGAAGCCGAGGGAGACGACGAACTTGCCCTTGGTGATGACGGAGCCGACCTGTGTGCTGGGGTCCTTGCTCCACCTGGAGACGAGGATGGCCATGTCGAGAAAGCGAGCGTCCCAATCCTGCATGATGGTCCCTCCGTGGGGAGAAGTGGTGTGGGGACCATCATTTCATCTGAGGGCGGTTTTGGATAGATGGGACGAGTGGAGCTGACGGCTTGGATCTGTCATCTCCCCGGTCCCCAAAGGCGAGGGACCGGGGGCACCCATCCGTGAAATTTATGTGCACAATTGTACGGTCAGGGTATTAGCAGGAGACCGAGCTCATGCGCTGGGCACGGCGGACGGTGGTGGCGGCGAGGGCCAGGGTGAGGTAGGCGCTGGCGATGAGCAGGATTCCGGTGCCCATGGCGGTGAGTCCCTGCATGCGGTCGAGCGGGAGGAAGATGGCGCTGGCGGCGGCCCAGACGCAGAGCAGGCCGCCGGTAAGGTAGTGGGGGCGGTAGCGGAAGAGGCGGGCCAGGGGGAACATGTGGAGTCCGACGATGGCAGTGATGGCGGACATGATGTAGGCGTCGAGGTGAAGTCGGACGAAGGTGAAGGCGGTAAGGGTGACGGCGATCCACTGGATGGCGTTGATGAGAGAAAAGGCGCGGCCTTGGGCGGGGTCATTGGGGAGGGCTGTGAAGAGTCGTCCCTGGCGGTAGACCCATGCGGCCATTCCGAGCAGGACGGCGAGAATCATGAGGAGCCAGCCGAGGGTTGCGATGTTGAGGGTTTGGCGGGCGAAGAGTGCGAGGCCAATCCAGAGGGAGCCGAAGACGGCGAAGAAGGTGGCGCCGATGGCGCGGCCGTGGATCTGATGGGCGGTGAGGGTGTTGGATATGGACATGGCTTTTCTCCTTGGGGAAGGGTTAGGCGTCGATGGCGGCTCCGAGGAGTCGCTTGAGGGCCTGGACGTACTCGGTGAGGGCCAGGCGGCCGGGTTGGGTGATGCGGTAGAGGGTCTGCGGCTTGCGCAGAACGAAGCGTTTTTCCATCAGGACGTAGCCAGCCTCTTCGAGCTTGAGCAGGTGCGCGCCGAGGTTGCCGTCGGAGGCGCCGGTTTTGGCGCGGAGCCAGGTGAACTCGGCCTCTTCCACGCCGGCGAGCAGGGAGAGCAGGGCAAGGCGCAGCTTGCCGTGGATGACGGGATTAAGTTCCGGCAGCTCAGGCATGGCTGGCACCGGAGTTTGCTGCGCGGGCACGGCGTTCGGCTGCTTCGGAGATCATCATGTAGACGCCGAAGACAATCTGGCAGAGGAAGATTGCGGCCAGGAAGATATAACCGCTCTGGTCGATGGTGACGAAGCAGGAAGCGACCGCCGCGGCCCACCAGGCGATGCCCACGCCCATCTGCACGCGCCAGCGGAGGATGAGTCCGGAGGTGACGTTGGCCGTGCCCAGAGCGCCCTCAATCATGGCCAGGAAGACATGCTGCTCGGCGTGACCGCTGGCGGCGACGGAGATGCAGAGGATGAAGAGCGACCATCCCATGGCGATCCAGATGGCGCCGATGGCGCGGCCGAGGGTGGTTTCCGGATGATGCTCGCGGGTTTTGAAGGCACCGAAACCGGTGATGACGGCGGCGACGATCATGGTGACGGGCCAGGCGTAGTTGGAGTGGCCGAAAGTGCCCCAGGCAATGGCGATGAAGTAGGCAATGCCCCATAGGACAAAGCTCCAGCCCCAGCTTTCGGTTTTCTGGCGGCCCTCAGACATCATGGATTCGATGAGGTTGAGGCGGTCTCGGAGGTCTTGGGAGGTGATGGGATCGGTCATGGGAAGATCCTTCCTTGTGAGAATTCGGACGGTAGAGTATTCCTCTATGAAGAGTACTCTATAAAATAGAGTTAATGATGTCAAGAAGAATTTTGATTTTGTTTGGGGTGATTTGGAAGCTGGAAGGGTGCGGAGCGGACGGGTGTGAGCTGGCGGAGTTGACCTGGGGCGGTGTGTGGGGGTTTGATGGGGCCATGGATACAACAGGCGGGATTGATTTTGAGGGATTGTGGGCAAAGGTTCTGCGCGATTACCGAGGCGATCCGGAGTCGATCCACGGGCCGGCGCACTGGCGGCGTGTGGAGGGGAGCGGGCTGCAGATTGCGGCGGATAACGGGGCCGATGCGGACGTGGTGCGGCTGTTTGCCGTGCTGCACGACTCGCGGCGGGTCAACGACAGCCACGAGCTGAAGCATGGGGAGTTGGCGGCCGAGTACGCCGAAACGCTGCGGGGCAAGTGGTTTCCGCCGTCTGTGCTGAAGGAGGAGCGATTTGCAAAGCTCACCTATGCGTGCCGCTGGCATACGCACGGCAAGCTGAGCGAGGACGCGACGATTGGCGCCTGCTGGGACGCGGATCGGCTGGACCTGGGGCGCGTAGGGCTTATTCCGGAGGCGCGGTTTATGAGTACTCGGTTGGGAAAGGAATTGGCTGGGGGGTGAGGGCGGCGATGGTGAGCGCAGGCTCCTGTCTACAGCTTGCCCTTCTTAAGGGCACGCAGGAAAAACCATGAGTTGATCGCTATCCCCACACAGACTACGAATGGGATCAGAAGGGCCATCGAGAGAAGTACCCAGTACTTGCCGAATGACTCCCAATAAGCATGAAGCGGATGTCCGTATAAGAACGGAGACACCGATGCACTGCTCAATAAAAGCGCACCCGAGGCGTAGAGCGCTTGCTTCTTCCATAGAGACAGATATTCCACAGCATTTTGTTTAGCCCCTGGCCGTTCTTCTTTGCTCGGGTTGGGCTGATCCATGTTGTGGGTCGAGCTCATTGAATTTGGTTCCTGTCCCGATCCGAGGTTCTGCAAGTTGCATGGCGGTGGCTGCCCCAGGGCTGCGTCTTTCATCCATGAGTTTATCGAGAGGTACCTGGCAATTCACGCATTGTTGCGTTCTTTGTTGCACCGTTCATCAGGGCAACGGCGGTACCTCAAGAATACGGAGAATTTAACTCGCAATCAGCTCTCGAGATTTTATGGTTTGCTTTCTTTGTGCGCTGAGTCTTGTGAGTCGTCGGCGGGTGACACACCCTGGTTGCATTCTTTCCAAGCTACCACGAGATTGGGTGCACTATCCGACAGAAGGCTCAGACCGGGCGCAGTCTCCACCATCTTTCCATCCTTGAAACAGTACTTCTGGCAGTAAGGGACTCAAGCTCTTTCTTGACTTGCATGGGCATGGCCAACGCGATGAGGAAACTCTTGTTTCCTCTATGCTGTTGTGCTACATTGCCGAACTGCGAAGGAAGGGAAACGGAGCGCGTAAAATGGCAGATCAATACTTGCCTCAACTGCAGGCGAATGGTCCGGTTCAACCAAATGTCCAAGCCTCCCCAGGCGCGATTAAGGGGGCTCTTGAAACCTGGTGGCCTTTGATTCCGCTCATCGGGTTAATTGTGATTGGCGGGCAGATCGGAGCTCTTCCCCAGTTCCAGTTTCAGATCACGTTTCTTTCCAGTGACAAGCTAGACATTGTGCGCGCTCTTACGCCCCTTGCGGTGGCTGCGATCTTCATCGAGCGCGCGGTTGAGGTGCTGATAAGTCCCTGGCGCGACAAGGATGCAGACACAAAGGCGAACGCAGTTCAAAACGCGACTGCCATGTCTGCAGCACCCAGCGCCGATCCTGTCGTGCAGAGTGCCATTGATGACTTGTCAAATTACCGGGGCGAGACAAAGAAGGTGGCGTTTCTCCTCGCTTTTGTGTTGAGTCTCCTGGCCAGCCTTGCGGGGGTGCATGCACTTGGGCCGTTTGTCGCGGACAAGGGGCTGGACGCTCTCAGCCCTGTTCAAAGGAAGCTCTTCTGGGACTACGACATCCTGCTGACCGCCGTCCTGATTCCGGGCGGCGCAGACCTGGTACATACCGTTTTCAATGCATTCAGCAGCGTCTTTAACAAAGTACAAAACTCGGCCAACAGCTAATCGGGCTCAACACCCAACTGAGGTCAGGAGCCGGGAATTGCATACTCGCAGACAATGGTGCTAGCGGGCTGCCCTGCCTTCGCCGCTCTCGTAAAGGGTGGGCTGCGCGCGGCCTCCGCATCTGAGTGCTACTTGCCAGGTGGGTGCGGGGTTCCGGCGGCCAGTGCGAGTTCGCCGGTGTTGGTGAATTGGCCCTTGGGGCGGGCCACGCGGCGCTGCTTCAGGTACTCTTCCACGCCGGCATCGAGGGCGGCGGCAATGTGCTGGCGATAGGCGGCCCGCGCCAGTTTGCGGGCGTCGTCGTGGTTGGTGAGGAAGCTGATCTCCGCCAGAACGGCCGGCATCTGCGCGCCGATGAGCACCACGAAGGGCGCGCGCTTGGAGCCGCGATCCTTGAGGCCCGGATTGCCCTTGCTGAGCGCGTCGTACAGGTGGGCATCCACCGCGTCGGCAAAGGCCCGCGACTCCTCAATGCGCTCCTTCAGCTGGGTCTTTCGCACCAGCTCGGAGAGCTGCACGACGGACTGGTCGGAGACGGCGTTTTCGCGCGCAGCAATGTTGACGGCGCGGGCGTTGGCGGCCGGATTCAGGTAGTAGGTTTCCACGCCGCGGGCCGTCGACTCCTGGCTGGAGTTGGCGTGGACCGACAGAAACAGGTCAGCCTGGGCCTTGTTGGCGATGGCCGTGCGCGTTTCGAGGGGGACAAATGTGTCGTCGGAGCGAGTGTAGAGGATCTCCGCGCCGAGCTTTTTGTGCAGCAGGCGGCCGGTACGCAGCGCTACGTCGAGGACGACATCTTTCTCCTCCATGCCGCCGGGACCGAGCGTGCCGGAGTCGTGTCCGCCGTGGCCAGCATCGATGACAATGCGCGGCGGCGGCGCGGCGTGTTTGCCGTGGCGGCGTGCCACGCCGGGCAGGACAAGTGAAGGCTGGTAGGCGTCGGCCTTGTCGGGAACCTCGGCCACGATGGGGCGGCTGGTCGGTCCGTTGGTCGCGGCTACCCGACCGGGGTCGCTACTGAGCCGGGCAAGGTCAGCCATGGTCTGGTCGGCGCTGGCGGGCTGGCTGTGCGCGGTCGGCGAGCTGCCGGCGCCGGGCTGAGACTGGGACTGAGACTGGGACTGGGGCGCTGTCTCGGTCTGGGGAACTGCAGGCGGCGCTTGCACGGGCGCGGCCTTCTGGGCTTTCCCGGCTGGGCCACCGCCGGTCACGCCACTGCCCGCCGCGCCGTGAATATCGATGATCAGCCGCCAGGGATTGGGCAGCAGGAAGGCCGAATACTCCCACAGGTTGCTCACGTCCAGCACCACGCGCACCACGTCGGGCTTGAACTGGGCGCTGCGGATGCGTGCCAGGTACCCATCGTCAATCTGCTCCGTGGCCTGGCCGCGTGTGCCGGGGATCAGGTGCGCGCCGTGCAGGTCAAAGTAGATCCGGTCGGGGTTGTGCACGCGCCCGGCCTCGTAGGTTACCTTGCCGGTCAGGTCGATGGCGATGCGCGTGGAGGTGGCGTTGGACCAGTGCCGAAATCCGGTGATGCGCACGGGGCCGCTTGCGTTGCCGTGGTCGGTGGCAGCGTCGGGGTCCTGCGCGTCCATGGGTGCCGGCTGCTGCTCGGCGGGCTGAGTGGCTGCAGGCTGGCTGCGCACGGTGCTGCGTGGCAGGGCTGTGGGAGCCGTCGTCGGGGCAGTCGGGGCAGTCGGCGCAGGCGCAACGGGCGTGGCGTCAGGGTGCGCGAATAGTGGCGCCGGGGTGCGGTCGTTTGCCTCTGTGAAGGTAGGCCGCCGTCCTTCGCGGTCGGGCGGCAGTTCGCGCAGTTCCAGGTCCGCCTGTTCAGAGAAGGAAGTGTCGGGATACGCAGCAATCACGGCGGAAAGCTTCTGTCGCGCACAAGCGTAGTCGCGCAGGTCGTCGCGGCAGATTCCGGCCTCAAGCAGCAGAGCCATGCGGGCCTGATCGCTGCGCGGATACTCCTTGCGCAGCAGCCCATACTGCAGCAGAGCCGCGCGCAGGGCACCCTCCTCGTGCAGCAGGCGGCCGCGCTCAGCCATCAGGTCGGCTACGGCAGACACCGCTTCCGGCGCCCGCGCAATGTTGGGATCGGTGCGATAAATCTGCCGGAAAGCGTCCATCGCCTCCTGAAATCGCTCGGCGGTGCGCTGCTCCGGGGGCAGATTTTCCAGCTGTGTGCGCAGGCGGACGGCACGCTGCCAGCCAATCTCCCCAGGTTGCGGTGGACGGGCATCCGGGTCGGCTGCTGGTGTAGTCTCCGCGGCAGGCAGGGGATGAGCCGGCGCGGCCAGGCCAGAGCCCAGACTCAGCCCGAGCCCCAAAGCCAGCCCCCAGCTCAGTTTTGCGCGCGCTATCATCGCCGTCCTCACCGTCTTCCCATCCCGCTGCTCTTTCGGCAGCAGACACAGCCGCCCCCACCCGATGCGGGAGCTATCAATTTATAGGATGAGCCAGTTACGCCCCCGTGCGCGGAGGAAAGCGCAGAGGCGGAATCAGGGTTGCCATGAAGGGGACTGGTGGAGCCGGCTAGATGGTTGGCGGCGGAAGGATTGCGGACCCGACCGTCGGCCCAGGCTTGCGCACCTGCCTCTTCAGCCGCTTGATCACGTTGGCCGGTACCAGGCCCGTCACATCGCCGCCAAAGCTGAAGACTTCCTTGACCATGCGCGAGCTCACAAAGGAGTAGCGCCCGGCCGGCTGCAGAAAGACTGTTTCGATTTCGGGGGCGAGGCGGCGGTTCATGAGCGCCATCTGGAACTCGTACTCGTAATCGCTGATGGCGCGGATGCCGCGCAACACCGCGTGTGCCCCGAGCAGGCGGGCAAAGTCCACCATGAGCCCGTCAAAGGTGGCCACCGAGACATTCTCCAACTGCCGCGTGGACTCCTTCAGCATCTCCACGCGCTCCTGCACGGTAAAGAGCGGATTCTTGATTGGGTTCGACAGGATGGCGACCGTCAGATGCTCAAAAAGCTTCGACCCGCGCGTAATCAGGTCCAGATGCCCGTTTGTCGGCGGGTCAAAGGTGCCGGGATAGATGGCTTTTACGCTCACGGACCGCTCTCCTTCTGGATGATAGCAGCGGCCTTTGCTCTTGGTTTCATACTTCGGTCCACCATCTTCTGCGCATCTCGTTCTGGGCCTCTCAAGTGATGCGCCCATCCAGACCCGACATGAATTTGATTCCAGGCACCCGCAACTTCAGCAACTGGTGGTCATTCGTGATAAACAGGTCCACCTCTGCCACGGACGCAGTCGCCAGGTGCACCCCATCCGCCTGCTTCACCCCAAACGCAGCGCGGACCTGCGCGTAACGCTCCGCCGTCTCAAACGTAAGCGGAAGCAGTTCGACCACGCCACCCCGAAAAAAATCCCGCGCGCGTGCCGCAGCCTCCGGACGCCGATTTTTGTGCGGCCCCGTCAATACTTCTCCGACCGTAAACACGCTCGTACACAACCTGTCTCCACGCGCTTCTATCTGATTAGCCAGCCGCTTCACGTCCGCCTCATAGACCGGATTCCCGTCCAGAAGATACACAAACAGCATGGCATCCCAGTACACACGCGTCATTCGCCCTTACCTGCCTTCTTTGCTGCTTCCATCTCCAGGGCATACCGCTCCCAAAGATCCGGCCCCCAGTCACGTTCCTTGCGCAACCACGCGTCCACGCCCCCATCCTCGTCCCACATCCCCCGGCAACTGCCATAGGCAGCCAGCAAGCTGCTGCCCCCTTTCCCAGGATGCGCTGCCTCTGAGCTTCCTTCTCCAGTCAACCGATACACAAACTGCCACGTCGTGCTGGGTCCTCCAGATACCGGGCCGCCTCGCTTTTCGATCAGCACAACCCCGGCCTCCTCCTGGAACTCCTTTGACGAGAGCGTCGAAAAAACTGACGGTGTACGATTCGTCCACCCCAGCTCCTTCTGAACATTCCCCACCCTGACCTGAACCGTTTTCTCGCCCTTTCGGCGTGCAGGCTCAACGTAGGCTGAAATGACGTGATTCTTGGTTTGCTCCGTTGGCTTCATTCATAGGCTCCGATCTAACACATACCATACATTACCTGCATTCCATGTGCGTGTCAACAAAAAGCGGCCACCCGCAGGCAGCCGCTTCCCGTTTTAGACGGAACAAGGAACTACTTCTTTCCGCGTATCACCTGCGCTGCCGCTGCCGGGCCATCGACCGGAACCGCAGGAATCTCCGCCTTCACCGCGTTCAGACCGAGCTTCGCGCGCAAAGCAGCGTCCATCTTCACGAACACGTCCTTGTTGTCCTTCAGGAAGGTGCGCACGTTCTCGCGGCCCTGCCCGATGCGCTCGCCGTCATAGCTGTACCACGCGCCGGATTTTTCGACGATATTCTGGGTCACGGCCAGGTCCAGCACGTCGCCTTCGCGGGAGATGCCCTCGCCGTACAGAATGTCGAACTCCGCCTCGCGGAAGGGCGCGGCAACCTTGTTCTTCACAATCTTGACCTTGGTGCGGGAGCCGACCACCACGTCGCCTTCTTTCACCGCGGCAATGCGCCGGATGTCCACGCGTACTGAGGAGTAGAACTTCAGCGCGCGGCCGCCCGTCGTCGTCTCCGGATTGCCGAACATCACGCCAATCTTCTCGCGAATCTGGTTGATGAAGATCAGCGAGGTGCGCGACTTCGATACCGTGCCGGTCAGTTTGCGCAATGCCTGCGACATCAGCCTGGCCTGCAGGCCCACGTGCGAGTCGCCCATTTCGCCGTCCAGTTCAGCCTTGGGGACGAGCGCCGCAACGGAGTCCACTACCAGCACGTCGATCGCGCCTGAGCGAACCAGCGCCTCGGTAATTTCCAGCGCCTGCTCGCCGTAGTCGGGCTGCGAGATCAGCAGGTTGTCAGTGTCCACGCCCAGCTTCTTGGCATAGGCGGGGTCGAGTGCGTGCTCGGCGTCCACAAAGGCCGCCAGCCCGCCGGCCTTCTGGGCTTCGGCAATAATCTGAAGCGTAATCGTCGTTTTGCCCGAGCTCTCAGGCCCGAAGATCTCAATCACGCGCCCACGGGGCACACCGCCCACGCCCAGAGCCGCGTCAAAACTGATGGATCCGGTCGAGATCACCGAAATGGGCACGATGGCTTCTTTTGAGCCAAGGCGCATAATGGAACCCTTGCCAAACTGCTTTTCAATCTGCGAAAGTGCGCTTTCAACCGCGCGTGCGCGGTCCTCTGCCAAGCCCATGGGGAGGTCTCCTTATCACTGCGTCCAGCCGCAGAGCACCCCGTAAATGAGCCGGGAAACACGCGGAATTGTGGTTAGCAGTTCGGTTGGATTGTAGCAGGATGGAGGTGTCGGAGACTAGAAGAAAAAGCGAAAGTTGCCACGGAATTACATTTCTCCGATTCTGCACATTGGAAACAATGGCCTTGGCACAATTTCACCCGCCGCCCGTTTCTGTCACCGCCACAATCACCTTCCCCCGGGCATGACCGGCTTCCAGATAGCGCAGCGCCTCCGCGGTCTCGCTGAGGGTGTAGATCCGGTCCAGAACCGAGCGAATCTTTCCCGCATCCATGAGCTCTTTGAGAAGCAGGAGATCGCACTTCTCGACCCTGGTCAACACACCGCAGAAACGCTTGTGGGCGATCTTGAAGAACAGCGGCGTCAGCAGCGCGTCCAGCACCATGCCGGAAAGCGTCGCCTTCCCGCCCGCAATTACGCAAATGCCGCCCGGCTTGAGCCACCCGCGGTATGTAAAAGTCGAGCGATGCGCATTGGCCCCGAAGACCAGGTCGTAGCTGGCTTTCGGCACATCCTCCCGCGTGTAATCCACCACGCGTGCTGCCCCGAGACTCCGCGCTGTCTCCACATTCAGCGTGCTGCACACAGCCGTAACGTCCGCGCCAAAGTACCTGGCAAGCTGCACGGCATAGGTTCCAACGCCCCCGGAGGCGCCTTCGATCAACACCTGCTGCCCTGCGCAGATAAGCCCCTTGTCGCGAAGCCCCTGCAGCGCCGTAAGTGCCGCCACAGGCACCGCCGCTGCCTCCGCAAAAGAGATCCCGGACGGTTTCCGCGCCAATTGATCCTCGGTCGCGCACAGATACTCGGCGAATGCTCCTCCGGCAAATCCCTTTGCGCCAAAGACCTCGTCGCCGGGTTGAAGCTCCGCTACGTCCTTGCCGACTGCCTCCACGCACCCAGCAAAATCGGAGCCCAGCGAGCTCTGTTTCGGCTTCAGCAAGCCCATGAAGAGCCGGACGAGCACAGGCTTGGCTCGCATGATTCGCCAATCCAGCGGATTGGCCGCCGCCGCGTGGACCTTCACCAGCACCTGGTTATCCGCCTGAGTCGGCTTGGGGACATCCTTGAACTGGAGCAGGTCGGGCGGGCCGTATTGGGTCAGGACAATCGCTTTCATGGCCTGTCCTTCGGTGCGAAGTATCGGGCTATCGGAGATTCCCTCGAATTGTACTGCTACCGGGACTGTTACACGTCGTGTGAGCAGAATTTCCGCTCAAATCTCCCAGTCGATCTCCGCCCCGGTCAGCCCGAGACGCCGGCCCAACTGCTCCTCTTCCGCGGCGGAAACGATCTGCTCCGCTTCCAAGAAGGCCTCAATCTCCGCCGTCGGCAGCTTCGCGCGCGTCGTCACCCCGATGGCCCCGGCCAACTGCGTTGCTCGCAAAGCTGCGGCAAAGCCCGTTTCGCCAATGTGGTCATCGTCCAGATTCACCAGCGCCTGGCCGCGTGCGCGCAGGGAGGCGCTGACACTGGCAGCCAACTCGGGCTTGCCCGCCGCGTGTACCAGTACAGGCAACACACGTGTGCGTCCGGCCGTCTCTTCTTCCAGCGCTTCGGTCAGCATTGCCGCGCCCACCGTGGCATTGGTGATCGCATCAATCAGGATGAAATTGCCCGTTGCGCGATTCTCCGCGTAGGCGTCGAAGAAGATCGGCTTGGCTGCCTCAAACTCCACCACGGCAATGTCGTTCATGGCAAGGGTCGCAGCAGGCACCTGCTCCATGGTGTGAATGTCCACGCGATGGCGAATCGCCGTGACCCGCGCACGCACTGTCCGCGTGTTGTGCTTGAGGAAGTAGCTTGCACCCACGCGCAGCGGCTCCTCGTGCATCCACACCACGTTGGCGGCAAAGTGGCGCGCAATGTGCGGCAGTCCCTTTGGAGTGACCAGCATCTCTCCGCGCGAGATGTCGATTTCGTCGGCCAGCTCCAGCGCGACGGACTGTCCGTTGCGCGCCAGCAGCAGGTCGCCGTCCCAGGTCACAATGCGTTTCACTGTCGTCTCGCGGCCTGAGGGCAGCGCCACGACGCGGTCGCCCTGGCGCACGACTCCGCTGGCCACCTGGCCGGCAAAGCCGCGGAAATTCTGGTGCGGGCGCAGGACCAGCTGCACTGGAAAACGCAGCGGCGCATCGATGGTTGAGCGCGGATCGAGCTCCACTTTTTCCATGTGCTCCAGCAGCGTGGGCCCTGTGTACCACGGCATGTTTTCGCCGCGGTCCACGATGTTGTCGCCTGCCAGCGCACTCAGCGGAATCACCTGCACGTGGTCCAGCCCGAGGCCGCGCGCAAAGGCCTGATATTCGGCTTCGATCACGCGGAACCGCGCCTCGTCGTAGCCTGCCAAATCCATCTTGTTCACTGCTGCGACCACGTGCGGAATTCCCAGCAGTGCAGCCAGAAACGTGTGCCTCCGCGACTGCGGCAACAGCCCGCCCTTGCGCTCAAACGCGATCGCGTCAATCAGCACAATTGCCAGGTCGGCCGTCGATGCGCCCGTGGCCATGTTGCGCGTGTACTGCTCGTGGCCCGGTGTGTCGGCAATGATGAACTTACGCTTCGGCGTCGCGAAATAGCGATACGCCACATCGATCGTAATGCCCTGCTCGCGCTCCGCCTTCAAGCCATCGGTCAGCAACGAGAAATCGATCGGCCCGGAAGAGCGATTGAGACGGCTGTTCTTCAGCGCGGCCAACTGATCGTCGTAGATGCCTTTGGTGTCGTGCAGCAAGCGGCCAATCAGCGTGGATTTTCCATCGTCGACAGAGCCAGCCGTGGAGAAGCGAAGCAGCCCGCGATCCAGATGCTGATTGAGAAACTCCGCGAAGCTGGTCGCGCTTTCGGGCTGCGTGTTTTCTTGCAAAACGGCAGTGGTCATCTTAGAAATACCCCTCGCGCTTCTTCACTTCCATCGAGCCTTCTTCGTCGTGATCGATCACGCGATTTTCGCGCTCCGACCGCCGGAAAGCCAGCATCTCTTCAATAATCCTGGGCATCGTGTCGGCCTCGGAACGGATGGCTCCGGTGCACGGCAGGCAGCCCAGCGAACGCATCCGGCACATCACCGGCTTCGGTGTTTCACCAGGCAGTAGCGGCAGGTGATCGTAGTGCAAAATCAGCGAGCCGCCACGTTGCACGGCAAGCCGCTCCTGCGCAAAGTACAACGGAACAATCGGGATCTTTTCCAAGTGGATGTAGAGCCAGATGTCCAGTTCCGTCCAGTTCGACAGGGGAAACACGCGAATCGACTCGCCCTTGCGCAGGCGCGAGTTGTAGATGTTCCACAACTCAGGCCGCTGATTTTTCGGATCCCACTGGCCCGCTCCATCGCGGAAGCTGTACACGCGCTCTTTCGCGCGCGACTTCTCTTCATCGCGCCGCGCGCCGCCAAAGGCCGCGTCGTAGCCGCCCTCTTCCAGAGCATCCAGCAGCGACCGCGTCTTCAGCAGTCCGCAGCAGTTCTGCGTGCCCAGTGTGTGCGGATTGGCGCCGGCGGCAATCGCTTCTTCATTGCGATGGACGATCAGGTCCACGCCAAGCTCTTTCGCGTAGTTGTCGCGGAAGGCAATCATCTCGGGAAACTTGTAACTGGTATCCACGTGTAACAGCGGAAAAGGAATGGGCCCCGGATAGAACGCCTTCTGCGCCAGACGCAACATGACCGACGAGTCCTTGCCGATCGAGTAGAGCATCACCGGCTTGGCAAACTCGGCGACAGCCTCGCGCAGAATATGTATGCTCTCTGCCTCAAGCGCCTGCAAGTGACTCAGGGATGGGAGCGACGTCCCAGTTACCTCGGGCAAGTCTTCGGTGTGCGGAGCAGGAGTGGATACGCTCGTCATGATGTGATTCCGCCTGAAAGTTCTTCTTGGAAAGATGGGCTTGAAACTCAATCACACTCACTGCCAGATAAGGTTCCGTACGGGGATGGCATGGGTGATTCGGAGGGGGGAGAGCTATCAGGCGCAACAACAACAGGCATCGGGAGACGCCGGACAACAACACGATTGCGCAATCAACTTCATCCTGTCCAGAGTATCGGAAGTTTTTTGATCCGGCAAACTTGACACAATGCTGAAGCCCACCTAACGTAAGTAGTGTTGCCGATTATGCCTTTCTCCAAGACATTTCGCACTTGTTGTTGTCTCTGTTGTTGCTAGCTCCCGCTGGCCCGTTCACCCATTCCCAAAAGTTTGCGTGAACCCCTCCCGAACCTATCGGGACCCCAACACAGACCGTGCGAACTGATTCTGGAGCTTCATGCCGCTACTGCTCAAATACCACTCCACCTTGCGGGCAGCCTTGCCCTGTGGAGTAGCGCTTCGCCTTCGCGTGTCTGCTTTTACCGCGGGAACTTATCCAACGCCTGCGCCTGTCTCTGCCGAACTCCCTTTGAATCAACAGCGGATAAGTCCTCAGCCTGACCGCGCCCGGTGTTGTCGCATGTCCCAAAGTTGTCGCATGTCCCGATGTTGTCGCACATATTGACGCGCTCATTCGCTCAGCCGACATATCCCGCGCCAAACGGGGCTTCCCCAGCAATCTTCCCCGACAAGCACTTGTCCCCTCTCCATGGAGTTCCATCATGCACCGTTTCAAACTGCCTTCCCCTGTCCCTTTGCTGCTTCTCGCACTCTCGTTGCTGGTGACCGCACTGCCCGCCCAGGCCCAGCTCGTAGGCGGCACCATCACCGGCGACGTGGTTGACCCCAGCAACTCCTCCGTCAGCCGTGCGCAGGTCATCATCCGCAATGACGAGACCGGTACCGAGCGCCGCCTTAGCACCACCGCCGACGGCGCCTTCTCCGCGCCCTCCATTCCTGTTGGCGTCTACACCGTCTCGGTCACGCGCGATGGTTTTGCGCCGCTCAACCGCACCGGTATCGCGCTCACAGTGGGCCAAAGCCTGCACCTCCATCTCGCGCTCTCCGTCGGAACCGTTGAGCAGGTCGTCAACGTCGTTGACATCCCGGACAGCGTGGACACCTCCACTCTGCAATCCCAGGGATTGGTCAACGAGCGGCAAGTCAAGGAGCTTCCCCTCAACGGCCGCAGTTTCGATCAACTGCTCCAACTTAATCCCGCATCGGTCGGCTACACCACGCAGCGCTCCGGAGGCGTGGGTACATCCAACTCCTCGGTCGGCAACATGTACTCCGTCTCCGGTCGAAGGCCCCAGGATAACCTCTTTCTGCTCAACGGCATCGAGTACACCGGAGCGTCGCTCATCAACGTTACCCCTGGCGGCACCAGCGGGCAGTTGCTCGGTGTTGAGGCCGTCCGCGAGTTCAACGTCGTTAGCGACACCTACGGCGCCAACTACGGCAAGCGCACCGGCGCGCAGATCTCCATCATCACCGCCTCGGGCAGCAACCAGCTTCACGGCTCCGTCTATGAGTTCTTCCGCAACAGCGCGCTCGATGCCCGCAATTACTTTGACCAGTCCTCGATTCCAGCCTTCCGGCGCAACGACTTCGGCGCGGCCGTGGGCGGCCCGCTGCGTCGCGACAGGCTCTTTGGCTTTGCCAACTATGAGGGCTACCGCCAGCAGCTCGGTTTGAGCGATGTCACCTTCGTTCCCGACGCCGCTGCCCGCGCGGCCACGGTCGCCAGCGTGCAGCCGCTGCTCGCGCTTTGGCCGGTCGGCACCACGGAGCTGGGCGGCGGCATTGCGGAGGCCTTCTCCAACCCTCCCCAGCATATTCGAGAAGATTTCGGCACCACCCGCATCGACTCAAACCTCTCCCAGAACGATCTGCTCTTCGCCGTCTACACCGTCGATGACAGCTCCGCCACCACGCCCTCCGCCAATCCTTACTCCAGCATTGCCGAGCGTCTTCGCGAACAGGTGCTCAGCGTGCAAGAGCAGCATGTCTTCTCTGCCAGCCTGCTCAACACGCTGCGCCTTGGCTACTCTCGCGCGGTCTTCGGTTTCAACAGCATCGTTTCCGGCGGAGTTGCCGGCTGGGTAGGCAATGGCCCGGTTGGCGCCATCGTCATTTCCGGCAGCACCGCCTCCAATGGAGCCTCGCAAATCACCCTCGCCGGCGCCAACACCGGCAGCAACAACAACACCGCACGCAACCTCTTCACCGCCGACGACCACATCTACTGGACCCGCGGCAAGCACCAGATCGAGGCTGGCTTCTGGCTCCAGCGCCTTCAGTCCAACGACTTCCTCGCGCAGAACCAGTACGGGCAGGCATCCTTCACCACTCTTGCCACCTTCGAACTCGGGCAGGTCTCCAAGTACACCATCGTTCCCTCGCCCACGGAGCTCGGCTGGCGCTCGCTCTTCACCGCCGGCTTCCTCGAAGACGCCTGGAAACCCACGCCCAGGCTGGAAGTCCGTGCCGGTTTTCGCTTTGAATCTTCCAATGGCTGGAACGAAGCGCAGGGCCGCGCCTCCAACTACGACTTCACCGACGGCATCATCAACTCCACGCCCACACTCGGCAGCTCGGCGCTTTCCGACAACCGCGCCAAGTTCCTTCCCGAGCCCCGCGTCGGCCTGGCCTACGATCTCTTCGGCAACGGCAAAACCGCCATCAAGGCCAGCTTTGGCATCCATCGCGCCTTGCTCGATACGCTCGACTATCGGCTCGACCAAACCGCGCCCTACAACACCACGCTCTCTTACAGCAACAAAACTGTCAGCGCGCTCCCTAGCCTCTCGCTCGCCAGCTCCACCGGCGGCAAAGTCTCGCCCAGCAACGTCCAGCGCGACCTGCAAACGCCCACCGTGCTGGCATGGACGTTCAAGGTCGAGCAGCAGATTGCTCCCCGCACCACGCTCACCGTCGGCTACATCGGCTCGCACGGCTACCATCAAATTCTCTCCGAAGATCAGAACACGCCTGCATCCGTCGTTTGCCCCTCGGCCTCCTGCCCGTCCGGCCTGGCCGCGGGCACTGTTTACTACCCCACGACCACCCTCGCCAATCCCACACTGGCCAACTCCACCTCCTGGGTTTCCGAGGGCATCAGCAACTACCACGGCCTTGAAGTCGATGTGCGCCGCCAGTACGCCAACGGCCTGCAACTCCGCGGCGTCTATACCTACTCGAAAAATCTCGACGACGGCTCCGCCTGGAACACCAGCGTCTCGGCCAACACGCCCGCGTTTGTCTCCTACCCCGGCAATCCGAAGCTCGACTACGGTCGCGCCGCCACCAACGTCGCCCACTCGGCCGCCATCAATGGCACTTGGGATCTGCCCATCGGGCGCGGTCATGCTCTTTTCACCAACGCCCAGCCCGTGCCGCAGGAACTCGTCTCCGGCTGGAGCCTCAGCACCATCGTCTCGCTCCAGAGCGGATTCCCCTTCTCCCCGCAGTTGGGCTATAACCCCACCGGCAACGGAGACACCCGCAACCCAGCTCGCCCGCAGCTCGACCCAAATTTCCAGGGCAAGCTTTATCCCCACACCGCCGCGCAGTGGTTCAATCCCGAGGCATTTGCGGCACCCACTCCCGGCACCTTCGGCAACGCCGGCCGCGATGCGCTCACCGGTCCCGGACTGACCGATGTGGATCTCTCGCTGCTCAAGAACGCCACCCTCCGCGAGCGGCTCCACGCGCAGTTTCGCATCGAGTATTTCAACCTCTTGAACCACACCAACTTCACCACGCCCAATGCCGTCGTTTTCAGCTCCGGCCCTACCCCGGCCAAGCCCACCGCGGCCGCCGTCATTTCCCCCACCGCCGGCGTCATGACCGCAACCGCCACCACCTCACGCCAACTCCAATTTGCCCTGAAGCTTCTCTTCTAGGCAATCGATAGAACCCAAGGAGCATCTGCCATGAGCAACGCCACCGCCGACCTGACACCTGCCGAAAAGGCCGCCGCCGCCCAGCAACTCGTCGCCGACGAGCTCGCCGCTTTTCCCCAGGATGTTGTCCTCACCAACAGCTTTCAGGCGGAAGATATGGTGCTGCTGCACATGGCCCGGCAACTGCGCCCGGAAATTCCCGTGGTCTTCCTCGACACCGGCTATCACTTCGCCGAACTCATCGCCTATCGCGACCGCATGGTCGCCGAGTGGCAGATGAATCTGATCAACGTGCTGCCCGAGCAGACTGTCGCCCAGCAGGACGCGCAGTTCGGCATCCTCAATCAGTCTGACCCGACCAAGTGCTGCGGCCTGCGCAAGGTCAAGCCGCTCTTTGCCGCGCTCGACAGCTACCGCCTGTGGCTCACCGGGCTGCGCCGCGAACAGGCCAAGAGCCGCGCAGCGCTGAAGCAGATAGAAGATTTCGCGCTGCCGACGGGGCGCTCCATCCGCAAGATCAGCCCCTTGAGCGAGTGGACCACGCGCGATGTCTGGCTCTACGCGCAGGACCAAGGCATTCCCCTCGTCTCGCTCTATGACAAGGGCTACTCCAGCATCGGCTGTGAGCCGTGTACCACGCTGCCGCTCGATCCCAACGATCCCCGCTCCGGACGCTGGGGCGGACAAAAACTGGAGTGCGGCATTCACATCCAGGCCACGTAGTACCCCGCAGTGTAGAAGGGTTTTCCCCATGGATTTTCTCATTGGATTTTTCATCGCCGTCATCATCGCTCTCACAGGCGTGGGCGCAGGCACCATCACCGCGCCTCTGCTTCTGCTCTTCCTCCACGTCCCCGTTGAGATCGCTGTCAGCACGGCGCTCGCATACTCCGCCGTCGTCAAGCTCATCATTGTGCCGGTGCAGATTGTGCGCCGCCAGGTCAGCTGGAAGGTGCTCGCCTGGATGACGGTCGGAGGCCTGCCCGGCGTCATCATCGGCTCGCTGCTCTTCCGCCACGTCGCCGTTCACGGGCCCAGAAGCGCCCTCTATCTCGCCCTCGGCGCAATCATCATCTTCAGCGCCAGCTGGCACATCTTCCGCCACTTCAAACCCGCCGTCATCGATCGCACCAGGAAGCAGCGGAGCGCCGTGCTGGCAGCCATCATGCTGCCCATTGGCGCGGAGGTCGGCTTCTCTTCCTCCGGCGCAGGCGCACTGGGCACCGTCGCCCTGCTCGGCCTCACGCCACTCAGCACCCCGCAGGTGGTCGGCACCGATCTCGCCTTCGGCCTCATCCTCTCGCTCGTCGGCACCGGCATCCACTTCTTTGGCGGCGCATACAACACCACGCTTTTGCTGCATCTGGCCATTGGCGGAGTGCTCGGCGGACTTGCCGGCAGCTTTGTCGCCCCGCACATTCCCAACCGCCAGCTGCGCTTCGTTCTTTCCCTCTGGCTCATCGTGCTCGGCGGTCAGTTCTGGTACCAGGCATTTTTCAAGTAAGCCCGCAGGGAATTGCCGGATGCAGCGGAGTGCTAGAGGCATCTTCGCCGATCCGGGAGGTCGTGACACGGATTCAATTCGGCTTGCTTAAGCAAAAAATTGGCAGTGTCAAATCTCAGCTCGCGGGCGCGCTTTCGCTTCTTTCATGGCTATAATTGCGGGTCATGGAGGGATTCCCATGAGTCACCCACTTCTACTTCCCCGCATCCAGCCCCAAAATGCCGCCGCTCCGCAGTGGCCCAGCTTCACAGGAACCGCCCAGCTCGTCGGAACCAGCCCAGTCGGACAAGTCACCGTCTACGTCGATCCCACACTCGGGGCGCCCGGACTGCAAAACGCCCAGGATCTTGTGAACGACGCCGATCGCGTGGTTGCCGCGAACAACGCCATCTTTGGAACCGCCGGTGGTCCGGTCAGCGTCATCCTCTTCGCGCTCAACGGAGCAACCGATGGGACTGGCGGTGCCGACCATGGCGGCTGCGACTATTCCACCGGCAACGCCATCGAGGTCTGCGCCGACTTCGGCGCGTCCAATCGCGTCTCTGCCCTATTTGAGGCCGAGCTGAGCGAGTGCTCCATGGGCGGCAACCTCTGCGGCGTCAGCACCGGCGAAGCTCTCTCCCGCTGGTGCGCGGCGCATATCAGCAGCAACGCGCTGGCCGACTTCGCCACCGCTCCCCAATGGGCGCAGGACGGTCAGCCCAATTTCGTCGACCAGACCGACCCCACCGACCAGAGCGCCGACTCGACCGGTTGCGGCATGGCCTTTCTCTCCTGGCTTCTTAGCAAGGGCTACGCCCTCAGCCAAATCGCCCCGGGACTGGTAGGCCTGGGCAGCGGAGGCACCTTCGCCCAGCTCTACGCCACACTCACCGGCGACGTGGCCACCAACGCCTGGCCCAACTTCCTGACCGCCATTCAGGCGCTTCCGGGTGGAGTCATGAGCGACAATCCGTTTGCCGCGGCAATCTAGGGTCTGTCCACAAAGGCCCACAACACAAGGCATATCGCGGCGAATCTACAGGGGACGGACGATTGCGTCCGGCTCGTGGCTGAAGGCTGCCGCCGGCACATCCGTCAGGTGAATCCCGGGCCCTTTCCACAGCAGCCGCGGAATCCCCGGGCTCACCGTCTCCAGCGTTTCCAGGTGAATCGAGTGCCTGCCGGCGCGCAGCCCAATGCTGCCGCGCGCAAACCGCATCGCGTTCTCATGCGCGCCGCACACCTCGGCGAACGGAGCTCCCGTTGCGGCCACGAGCTCGCCATCGATGGTCAGGCGCGCCCCATCCCGCGCCAGTACATCAAAGCTGTAGCCGCCATCGGTGGGCGCTTCTATCATCCCGTCATACACCGTCGCATACGCGCTGTATCCGCCCGCGTCGGCGCTGGGCAAGGTCGCCGCCACGCCAAATCGCGCTACGCGCTCGTGCGCGAATACTGGAAAATCCGGCCATGTCCCGGGATAGATTCGGTACTCCAGCCCGGGATGCGTGGGCGCCACCGCGCGCGCCTCGTGCCACCGGCTTACCACCACCTGCCCCTGCGCGGCCCAGTCCTGGTTGCCGGCGTCATCTTCCACCTTCAGCATGACCCGGAAGCGCCCCGCGCCCAGCACTGCGCCGTCCAGCTCTGTGCCCAGCGCATCGGCGTACCGGTGCGTCGCCTTGCGCCCTTGGGCCGTCGTTCCATCGCCGAAGAACCACGTGTACCGCGGGTGCTTTCCTCCCGACTCCTCCGCCGTAAAGTGCACAGCCTGCCCCGGAGCAAGAATCCGAGGCGCAATTTCAAATGCGGCGTGCACCGGCAAATCGCCAGGGCCATACTTCGGCTCCTCGGCGCCATCGGCCACCAGCAGCGGAAGCTGCGCATCCGAGACAATCGGCGTCGCGGCGTACTTCAGATTCTCGATGCGTACATTCTTCACTGCGCCATCCAGCGTTGAGTCCACCAGCGGCGGCTGATCCAGCGCCCAGAGATTGCGAAAGGTGAAGTCGGAAAGCCCCGGTCCATCCTGCTGCATCTGGAATAGCGTGTACCAGTCGTCCAGCCACAGATTCTCAAACGTGTAGCCGGTATGATTGCCCTTCGCGCCCTTTGCGCCCCAGAAGGTAAACAGCGCAAAGGCCGGCCCGCAACTGCCAATGCCGCCGTGCAGAATATCGGAGTCCTTGAGGGTGAAGTTGCGCGAGTTGAAGCTCTTTTGCGGCCAGCCTGCGCGCACAATATTCGAAATGCTGGTCGACAGCACCGAGTGCTCCACCACGATATTCTGCACGTCGTGGCCCGGCCGCATCATGTCCGCTACCGTGTACCCGTCCCAGTTGCCCTGCACGGCAAACACATCGTCCGAAGCGCGCAGAAAGCTGTCGCGCACCACCGTATCCCCCCCGCCCAGCCAATCCATCCCGTCCTGGTTGGCGTTGCCTGGGTTGCCGCCCATCACTCGCAGGTCGTCGTACACAAAGTCGGTCGAGTCCTTCATCTGGATCGACCATGTCCGGCTGCGCACCAGGCAGGTCAGCCCGTGAATCTCCACGTGATGCGCCTCAAGCGCGCCAATGCAGTGCCAGTCCGGCTTCTGCATCCAACCGTCATCGTCCTCAGGATTCTGCGCGCCCTGGTAGACGATCACCCCGCGGCCCAGCACCTTGACGTTGTCCACCTTCCATAGATTCAGGCTGCCAAATACCACTGCGCCCGGCTCCAGGTACCAGGTCTCGCCCGACTTGGGATTGATGCTCTCCCGATGCACGCCCGCCGCTACCACGTGCACCGCCGGCCCGGTCGGCGCAGGCGCAGGAGTGGTGCCCGCAAACAGAAACAGCATCGTCGCATGGTTCAGAAAATCGCCCGGCCGCGTAATGGAAAGCTTCGCCGGCCCATTCAGGCGGAAGGTAATGCTGCGCCCCGCCCGCGTCGGACGAATCCCCAGGCGCCACGGCTGTATCTCCACGCCCTTGTCCCAGAATCCATCGTCAGCTGCTTCCACCACCACCGTTACCGGTGTCGGCTTTGTGTGTGGCTTCAGCGCGTCCAGGTCAAAGGTGGCATATTCGTAGCTGGCCGCAGCTTGGGCAACTTCCACTGCGCGGCCGTTGACCGTCACGCGAAACGCCGACGAACGCAGCTCCGCCGGAACAGGAAGCGGACGCACATTCTGACTGGCGGCTCTTGAGGGCGCACCACACACGAAGATGGCAACTGCCAGGGCAACAAACAGACGAACGCGCATGAACGGGAAAGCGACCTCCGCAGACTAACCGCAGTGTAACCGCTCACCCGCCCAAAAACACTCCGGGCCTGCTCTCACCACTCGCGCAGCGGGAACAGGCCCTGATTCTCAGCAAAATTAGGTCTCTCGCGATCAGTGCTTCCCAGCCACCTGCAGCAGCACCAACTGCTTGGTCCGGTCGCGCAGAATCTCCACCTGCACCGGCTTTCCTTCGCTCGATCGCAATGCCCGCTCCCAGTCGCTGGAGGTCACAATGCCCTCGCCGCCCACATGCAGAATCACGTCATGCGGCTTCAGCCCGGCGGCAAACGCCGCGCTCTTGTTGGCCACGCTCTTGATCATCAACCCGTTGTCCACGCCCAGAAACTCCGCCATCTGCGGCGTCAGCGGCTCTACCAGGGCGCCCACATTCAGGCTCTTGCCCATCGTCCACAGATGAAAGCCCGAAGGCGGCTGAGATGCATCCCCACCGGACAGAAATCCCATCGCCGGCGTCGAGTAGCTTCCCGCGCCAATCTGCTGCCGCGCCTCTTCCTGCACCTTGCGCCGGTCCGCCAGTTGCACGGCAATGGTCCGCTGCGCACCCTCGCGGCTGATCACCAGCTGCACCTTGTGCCCAATCGCAACTCCGTGCAGCAGCTTGCTCAACTGGTCCGCGTTCTGGATGTGCGTCCCGTTCATTTCCACGATCACGTCGTGGACGCGCAGACCCATCTTCGCTCCCGGCGCGTCGTGGTCCAACAGCGTAATCTCCGCGCCCTGCCCCGCGGAAACATGAAGCGCCTGCGCCCGCTCCTGGTCCACATCTCCCAGGTAAACGCCCAGGTATCCCTTTGACGAGATGCGCAGGAGCAGCGGAGAGCTTTCCTCCATCAGCGAGCCCACCTGCAGTCCCTGCCCCAGGGCTCCCGCGGCGCCTGCGAGCAACACTATGCCCAGCACTGTCGATTTCTGTGTGTACGGCCTCAAAAAGTTCTTCATCTGTACTTCTCCCAACCCAGGCCGGTTGTCTCTTTCTCTTCCTCGCGCCCCTGTCTTGTCTGACGATGGCGGCGAGTGAAGGTGAGACATGGCAACCCGCAGTTCGTTGTGCCTCTACTGTACTTCGGAAACCCGTCGCAATACCATCCTGGATGCGTTGCGGATTTGGGAATTTGCATCCGACGTGGCCACCGTCGACAACACTTGCCGGACGCTGGTATCCGCCTCCACCGGCTGCAGGATGCTGATTGCCTGCGAGCGGATCTTCGCGTCCGGATCGTTCATCAGCGCTTCCAGGACCGCGTCGCGCACCTGCATGTCCTCGCCCACATACGGCTCCAGCCCGTCCAGGGCCTTCTGCCGCACCGTCGCGCTGCGGTCGTAGCGCAGCGCCACCATGAGCGCCTCGCGAATATCCGACCCCTGCACATCGGCCGTCCGGCAACCATGTCCCGCGCGACACTCAGAGGCCAGCAGCGCCACAGAATCGTTCCGCACGCTCGGGCTCGATGCATTCTGCGAGGCCAGCATCAGCAACTGCCGAATCTGCGGATCGTCCAGCGATCCCCGCATCTGCCGCGGCTGCACCTCGTTGTAGCTCACCTCAACCTGCTCGGAGTTCGGCTGGCGCACAATCCGCGAAACGTTCGCGACCTCCGGCACAGCGCCCTGTCCGGTTGGCGACACCAGGTTGGCTGCCCCGTCCTTTGCCGACAGGCTCACGGCCTGCGCCTGCCCCAGGCTCAAGGCATGTCGCTGGGCAAACTCATATCCGCCTACGCTGCCCATTCCAATGCCCGCCACCAGCAGCAACGCCGCCGCCGCTGGAGCAGCCTGCAACCCGCCCGCACTCCGCGTAAGCCACTGTGCCATCCGCTCGTACCAGTGCATCGGCGGCAGTGTATCCAGCGCTTCGGCCAGCCGCGTGCGCGACCGCGCCACAAGATTTGGGCTGGGACTCTCCATCGGCCACGCCTCGGCCAGGGTCTTCATCGCCAGCAGTTGCGCCTGCTCCTGCCGACACTCCGGGCAATTCCCCAGGTGCCGCTCCAGCTGGTGCATCTGCTCGTCCGGCAGCTCTCCGTAGGCCGCCATTACGATATGTTCATGTACGTTTGCGCAATTCATGGTGCACGTCCTGTCTGCCTCAAAAGGTGGTTCCGCTGCCCTGGTTTCCGCGGTTGCCTTGCGCCTGAACTCCTGCGACTGACGGCAATCCCCGAAAACCCGTCTACCGCAACTCCGCCAGCTGTGCTCTCAGCTTTTTTGTCGCTCTGAAGAGCGTATTCTTGGCGGTTTCTTCCGTCGTATTCAGCATCTCCCCAATGGTTCGCAACCGCAGACCCTGGTAGTGCTTCAGTTCAAAAACCATCCGCTCCCGCGGCGTCAGCTTGTCCAGCGCCAGCTGGATGCTCTTGCCCAGCGCCTTCCGCTCCAGCTCCTTTGCCGGATTCGAAAATGACCGGTCGTCCGATACATTGGCCATCAGGTCAATCTCGTCCCCGGAGTGGTCCAGCACCACAGACTGGTCTTCCTTGCGCGTCTTCCTGCGCCGCATCTGGTCCAGGCACAGGTTCGTCACAATCCGGTAGATCCACGTGTAAAACGAACACTCAAAACGAAAATTCCCCAGGTAACGGTAAGCCTTCAGGAACGCTTCCTGGTAAATGTCCTCGGCGTCGTGCTCGCTGCCCGTCAGGTGCAGGGCCAGGCGCAGCACCTGGTGCTCATACTGCCGCACAAGCGTGTCAAACGCTATCCGCGATCCCGCCTGCGCCTCGCGAATCAGCTCCATCTCCGTGGCGCGCTCACGCAGCTTCTCCTCGGGACTGGGGTCTCGCCGTCGCTCGCTGGTGGTTGCCGTAGTTGCCATGCCTCGGGAGGATTGTACCCCGATAGCCATTGGCCATGCTGCCCCCACCGGGGAAGCAATAAGAACCGCGTCTGCTGCCATGCTCGTGTTCTCCGGAGAAAAACAGTGTCGACACTCGAATAGACGCACTTTTGCACAGGAGGTGAGCGGTTGCGGCAGTTCCCCTGCCGCCCGGGAATCCACAGCCCCTCCGGCAACAATCCCGGTACAATCAAAGCCGATGAACTCCAGCCTTTTCCCTTCCGACGCCCCCGCCAAGAGCTCCTCCGACATGGTCATTGCCCACTGCGACGGTGGCTCCCGAGGCAACCCTGGCCCAGCCGGCTATGGCGCCGTCATTGAGGATGCGCAGGGACGCGTCATCGCCCGCCTCAGCGAGTTCCTCGGCAAGCGCACCAACAACTACGCCGAATACTCCGGCATGTTGGGCGTGCTCGACTGGTGCCTCAAGAACGGCCAGCGCCGGCTCCGCGTCGTCGCGGACTCCGAGCTCATGGTCAAGCAGATGCAGGGCAAGTACAAGGTCAATAGCCCCGACCTGCGCCCGCTGTGGGAGGAAGCCCGCCGCCGCGCCGGCCAGCTCGACCGCTTCGAAATCCAGCACACCCTCCGCGGCGGCAACAAGGAAGCCGACCAGCTGGCCAACGACGCCATGGACCGCGGCATGGGCCGCGCCCCGGCTGTCGCAACCGCCGGCGAATCCAGTCCAGCAAGTTCTGCCCGCCCATCCGGAGCGTCCCCCAGCCCGCGCCCAGCAGCCTCAGGATCAGCGCCCGCCGCCACCCGCCCACCCCGCCAGGTTCTCGAAGGCTTCGTCAAAAACGGCGTCGTCCACATCCTGGAAGGCGAACTCCCCGACGGCATCTTCGTCAAGATCGTTCGCGAATAGCCTGCCCAGCTCTCCGCTGACACTGCGCAGCCGGGCCGAGTCGCCGCTCAATTCCTTACTTTTCACAAAAATCATTACATTTTACGAAAAGTAAGGAGTATCATGGAAAGTAAGGAGCCGCAATGCCGACCGCCACCGTGACCAGCAAAGGCCAGATCACCATCCCCATAGAAATCCGCAACGAACTCGGCCTGAAGCCGGGCGACCGAGTTGTGTTCTTCAAGAACTTCTTCGGTGGCTACTCGCTGACTGCCAAGAACCGATCCATCCAGGAGTTGTGCGGAATCCTCCATCGGCCAGGCCAACACGTCACAATTGAAGAAATGAATGACGCCATCGCCGAGGGCGCTATCGAGTCAGGACTTGGCATCCACCGCGAAGAGGTGGGTGCGGATTGATTGGCCTCGATACGAATCTACTCGTCCGCTACTTTACGCAGGACGATCTCCGCCAGTCCCAGCAGGTGAAACAATTCATCAACAGCCTCACGCCCGAGAACCCCGGATTCGTCACCCTCGTCACCATGGTCGAGCTCTGCTGGGTGCTCACCGGCAAGGTCTACCATTACAACCGCGAGGAGTTTTTTTCTGTCGTCCACACTCTTCTGAAAAGTGATCAACTCGTCGTCGAAAGGACGGAACTGATCATGGAAGCCGCACAGATGGCATTCGCCCTTCGGGCAGACTTCGCCGACAGTCTCATCCAGTGCGCCAGCCTGAACGCCGGCAGCTCCGCCGTCTTCACCTTTGACGAAAAGGCCGCTCGCTTGGCAGGCATGACCTTGCTCGTCTAGCGCATTTTCACTTAAGGTTTATCGGGACCGATCAATCTGCGCGCAGCTTTTTCTCCAGAAAAAGCTGCACTTCACAGGCCCAACCACCCCACTCAATAAGTGAAAATGCTTTAGAACCGCAGCGACAAGCAGCTCAGCCCGCCATCCATCTTCCGGAACTCGCTCATATCCAGCGCCAGCGGATGAAATCCCCGGCTCTCCAGCTCCCGTGCAAACTCCGGATACCCCTCCGCAATCAGCACACGGTCATTCACCCGCACGCAGTTGGCCGCGTAGCTGTCCGCCTCCGGCACAACCACCAGCTGATACCCGGCAAACTGCGGATTCCCCGCCATCTCCTCCATCACCACCAGCGTGTTGTCCCCGATATACGCAATTCCGCTCTTCAAATGCAGAATGCTGGTCATCGCCCGCACATCCACGCAACTTGAGGTGAATCCCTCCCGCGCCAGGTGCTCCGCCAGCTGCCGCGCGCCCTCTTCGTTGGTGCGGTGCGACAACCCCAGGAAAAAGTGCGTCCCCGCCTCGCAGATGTCCCCGCCATCCAGCGTGCCCGGCGCCGTAATCTCGGCCGCATCCGGATAAAACTCCCGCACCGCCGGCGCAATCGATGCCACCTCGCCCCACCGGCTCGCCGCTCCCGGCCGCGTCAGGATCGCTCCTCGCGGGCTCAGCACCGCCGCATCCTCCACAAAGGTCGAGTCCGGATACCTCAAGTCCGCCTCGAGCCAGGTCAGGTCCAGCCCGCACGCCTCCAGCGCCTCGCAGTACCGCGCGTGCTGCTCCAGCACTTGCTCAAACACCGGCACCCCAAAGTCGACCGTCGTCAGTCCATCGGCAAAGTTCTTGCCCGGCTTGCGCACAATGGCTCGCTTAAATTCCATTCCTCACCCCACCCGCGCTTGTCGCGCGCTTATGCTTCTCCGCCCAAAGATACGCGGGCACCGCAGCGGCCAGCAACACCGCAGCCCGCCACGTGCTGGTCCAGTCCTCGCGTACATCCAGCACCAGAAACACCACCGACCCGGCCAGCACCAGCAGCGTCGTCCACGGATATCCCCACGACCGAAACGGCCGCGCCAAATCCGGCTCCCGCCGCCGCAGGACGATTACGGCGACGTAGTTCACGCAGTACATCCCCGCCACCAGAATCGCCGCCACCGCAATAATCTCGTCAAACCGCCCGCTGGCAATGAAAATCCCTACCATCGCCACCGTCAACAGCAGCGCCACACGCGGCGTCCCTCCCGCGCTCACCTGCGCCGCACGCTCAGAGAACAACCCATCCCGTCCAATCGCAAACAAGATCCTCGGCGCGCCCAGCAGCACCGCATTCATCAGGCTCAGCAGCGTCAGCAGCGACAGCACCGTCACAAACTGCGCGCTCCCCGCCGGAAACACCAGCCGCGCCGCATCCGCCGCCGGCAGTTTGGACGCCGCCAGCTCCGGCAAACTCAGCACATGCAGGAACGCCAGATTCATCAGCAGATACAGCCCGATCACCAGCGCCACGCCGCCCATCATCGCCCGCGGCAGATGGAGCGCCGCATCCGTATCTTCCTCGGTAAAGTAGATCGCCTCGTACCAGCCGTCGTACGTCACCACAATCGCCCGCAAGGCAGCCATCATCGGCGCCAGCGCTCCGGCAAGGCCCAGCGCATGGGCTGACCGCCCGCCAACCATCGCCCCCGCCCCGAACGCGCCGGCCCCGCCATGCAACAGGCAGGCCACCGCCAGCGCAATAAAGGTAATCGCCGTCACCGAGCTGGTCACTTTCTGAACGCTGCTGCTCAGCCGCAGCCCTATCCAGTGGATCCCGCAGAAAGCCGCCAGCAGTCCCAGCGCGAGCCACGTCTGCGTCTGGGGCTTGTCCGGGAAGACCCCGGGCATCAGCGCCACCAAATACTCCGTAGCCGCAACCGCCCCGTAGGCAATCACCGCGCAGTTGTTCAGCCAGTCCGCCCAGCCCATGGCAAAACCCGTAGCCGGCCCAAACGCCCGCTTGGCGTATACATAAAACCCGCCCGCCTGGGGCATGGCCGCACCGAGCTCGGCCACCGACGACGCGCCCAGCAGCGCATACAGCCCGCCGAAGAGCCAAACCGCCACAATCAGCCCAACCGAGCCCAGTTCGCCGGCAATGGTTCCCGGCAGGCGCAGAATCCCCACGCCCACCGTCCCGCCAAAGATCACGGCCACGCCAAACCCCAGGCCAAGGATCCGCCTCAGGTGCGTAGGCTTCTGTCCGCTCGCAAGCATCCTACGACTCTACATCAGCCCGGCTGAAAAACTCATGCGTTTGCCGTCATATACGTCCAGTACCGCTCGTCGCCAATGCCGGTAAACGGCCTCAGCCGCAGCGGCCCGTTCGCGGACTCCACCTGCCACTCGGCAAGTCTGGCATCCTGGCCCTCAACCCGCCGCGCCGCCAGCAACTGCGCTCGCGTCACCTTGGGCGCATCCGCCCCCAGCGCAAACAGCACCAGCGGCCCGCGAACCAGCGCCACCGTCTCCGGATGCTCCGGCTCAATCGCCTCCAGCCGCAGCGGCATCGGCAGCGTCAGCTCTACCCGGTCGCCATGCTTCCACCGCCGGTCAAGAGTGGCAAAGCCCGCTGTCACCGGCGCATGAACAGCCTGTCCATTTACCCGGATCGCCAGCCCATCCCCTTGCGCCCACTCCGGAATCCGCAGCCGCAGCTTGAAGCTCGCAGCCTTCGCCGCATGAACTTCCAGCCGCACATCTCCGTCCAGTGGATAGCCGCCCCACTGCCGCAGCTTCACCTCGGCCCCGTCGCGGCTGACCCACTTCAGCGTCGAGGGTAGATACAGGTTCACCCACACCCCCTCCGTATCGCGCAGATACGCGGAAATCCGATAGTCCGCCGACACCTGCGGCAGCGTTCCCGCGCAGCACGGCCACTTGTCGTCGAAGAAAAACTTGCTGCCCCCGCCCGAGTAGTCGGAGTAGTAGAACGCCCGCCCATCCAGCTGCAACGGTTTGGCCCCCAGCACCGTGTTGTAGAAGACCCGCTCCATGCTGTCGCCGTACTTGCCGTCTCGCGTCACCCGCAGCAAATACCGCGTCAGTTTGAAGTGCCCATAGCTGCCGCACGGCGTCTCAAAGTGGTGCTTGGTGTTCGTCAGGCTGGCAAACAAAGCCCCCGACCCCGGCGCACGAAAGCTCTCATCCGGCCCCCAGCCGCCCGTCGCATAGCTCTGCGCCTGGATCATCCCAAACCCATTCGTCGCCGCCCGCAGATGCTTCTCACTGCCAGCGCTCAGGTACGCCTGCATCGCCGAGCTCAGAGAATTGCAAAAGCTGTACGCATGGTGCCCGGCCAGCACATTTTGCCCCTCGCTCAGCGGGTCAAACCATGTCTCGTTCAGCAGGTAGCGCGGCGCCATCTCCCGGTATCGCGCCCCTGCGCCCCGGTTGGCCGCGAGATACAGGTTCTCCGCCAGCGTATACGGCTCGTCCCAGGTGTAATCGTCCGTGGTGTTGTCGCCCATGCTCGCCCGCCACTTGCGCTGCGCCTCGTCCCGGTTGATGGCCGTATGCGGCAGGTGCGGCTCCGCCGCGTCCGTCGTCCGGTCCAGCAGCTGAAAGGCGTTGGGAATCTGCGCAAACTCGTGCGCGTCAATCAGACCAATCACCACCTTGTCGAAGTCGTAGGCCGGGAAGCGGAAGTTGGTATAGAACTTGCCGGAGATTGCCGGGCCGTACAGGTCCAGCAGCCGCTGCAGACGCGCTTTTTTCGCGGGGTCGCCGGTCGCCGCATACCCCCGCGACAGCGCGGAAATCCACTGCCCAAAGGCGTGTGCCGGCGCAAATCCATCGCCGCCGCTCGGCGTCTTGTTCAGCGGAACCTCGTCGTACCACCCACCGAGCGGACCGCCCGGCGCCGGCAAACCGGCCCGCAGCCGCCACGGACGCAGCAGCGCATCCTCGTCCAGATGCATCAGCACATCCTGGGTATGCTCAAACTGCGTCTCCGCCAGTCCGGGGTCCAGCGCAACATCGCCGTACCCAAACAGCCCCAGCGGGGCAGCTTCCGGCTCAACCTGAATCCCAGCGGCCAGCGCCGGAATCCCCCGGCTCAGCCCAACAGCGGCAACGGTGCCCAAACCAGTTTGCAAAAACCTGCGGCGAGTGGTCATCAAGCCCTCCGCAGCAATCGTAAGGCCCCGGTCGCACAGCTGTCACTCAGCTCGCCAGCGCCGCCTTCACCGCTTCGCTCACCACGCGCCCCTCGGCCCGCAGCCCGGCAGCGGCCAACTTGGCCTGCACCGCCTTGATCACCGTGCCCATCTCCTTCGGACCCGGCTTCTGCCCGCTCGCCGCAGCCGCATCGGCCACGGAGCCAGCCACCAGCGCCTGCAACTCAGCCTCGCCCAGCGCCTTCGGCAGAAACTCCTCAATCACCGCAATCTCCACCGCTTCCTTGGCCGCCAGCTCCGGCCGGCCGCCCTTGGTGAACTGCTCAATCGAGTCCCTGCGCTGCTTGATCATCGTCCCCAGGATTGCCTGCGCCTCGGCATCCGTCAGCTCCACACGCTTCTCAATTTCGCGGTTCCGCAAGGCCGTCGTTATCAGGCGCAACGTCGTTGTCCGCTCGCTGTCGTGCGCCTTCATCGCCGTAATCGTCTCGGCCTTCACCCGTGCCAACAGTGTTTCGCTCATCATTCAACCTGTCTTTTCCGTGAACTTTTACTCCCCACGATTGTACCCATTTCCCATCCCGGGCGCTTTCCCTCCCTCAAATCCTCATTTTTGCCTATTTCCCACATTCTGACCCTCCAGCCGTTCACATTTCTCACATACTTGTGTATTCTGTGATTGTCGCAGTCGCCTCAAATCGTGCGGCCGCCAAGGAGAATCCACCATGTTCCGCAAAACTCGCCTCTTTACTCCCGGTCCGACTCCCCTGCTCCCTGCCGCCCAGTTCGCCATGGCCGCTGCCGACATCCACCACCGCACCGCCGAGTTCCGCGCCCTCTACACTCGCGTCCTCGCCCAAATCAAGGAGTTCGTAGGCACAAAGAACGACGTCCTGCTGCTCTCCAGCTCCGGCACCGGCGCCATGGAAGCCTCCGTCAGCAACCTCACTTCTCCCGGCGACCGCGTCCTGGTCCTCTCCGCCGGCAAGTTCGGTGAGCGCTGGGTCGCTCTGGCCAAGGCCTTCGGCTGCACCGTCGATCTGGTCAGCGCCCCTTACGGTGCAACCTTCGACCTTGAAGCCGTCAAAGCCGGCCTCAAGCCGGACACCAAGGCCGTCTTCGTCCAGGCCACGGAGACCTCCACCGCCGTCCGCCACGACATTCAGGCCATCACCGCTGCCGTCCGCGCCATCCAGCCCGGCGCGCTGGTCATTGTCGACGGCATCACCGGCCTCGGCACCACCCACTTCGACATCGATGCCTGGGACGTTGACGTGCTCATTGGCGGCAGCCAGAAAGCCGTCATGATTCCCCCCGGCCTTGCCTATCTCAGCGTCAGCGATCGCGCCTGGGCCGCCATGGAAACCAGCAAGAATCCCCGCTACTACTTCGACCTCCGCAAGGAGCGCAAGTCCGCCAAGCTCGGTGAAAGCGCCTACACCCCCGCCGTCGCTCTCATCGCCGGCCTCGGCGCAGCGCTCGACTACATCGCAGGCCAGGCTGGCGGAGATCTCGCCGAAGGTCGCAAGGCTCTGGTCAACAACGCGGAGGTCTGCGCCGCCATGACTCGCGCCGGCCTCGTCGCTCTCGGCTTCACCCTCTTCGCGCCCACCGCTCCAGCCGCCGCCGCCACCGCAGTCGCCACCCCCGAAGGGCTCGACTCCGGCGCCGTCGTCAAGGAGCTCAAGGGCCGCTTCGGCGCCGTCATCGCCAATGGTCAGGGCGAAATGAAGGGCAAAATCTTCCGCGTCGCCCACCTCGGCTTCTTTGACTACATGGACACCATCGCCCTTGTCGGCGCCATGGAGCACATCGCCAAAGACACGCTCAAGCTCCCCGTCGAATACGGCCAAGGCCTGGCCGCAGCCCAGCAAGTCTTCGCCAACCGCAAGGCGTAACGCAGATCGATTCCAGATCGGGTGCCCCCGGTCTCGCTTTTGAGACCGGGGAAACGACAAATCCACACGCTCAAGCTACCAGCCGTTCTTCAGGACTCAACATGAACGAACTTACTTTCGGCGAAAAACTCATCCTCGCCCGCAAACAGCTCAACCTCTACCAGTACCAGATGGCCGAAAAACTCGGTGTACACCCCAACTCCATCTGGAAGTACGAGCAGGGCGAGGGCAAGCCCCAAGCCGCCGTCGTTCGCCTCTTTGAGATGTTCTGCGAGCAACACGCCATAAATTTTGAAGAATATGCAACCCCGGAGAAAGGCAAAGGAACTCCCATGAAGATTGTCCTCGCTGAGAAGGTTTCCCCCGCAACCCTGGCTGTCCTCGCTTCCGAGCCCGACTGGCTGGTCCTCACCCACGACCAGGTTGCCGAGATCCCCGGCGGACTTGAGGCCGCCCTGGCCGATGCCGACGCCCTCGTCGTCCGCTCTGCCGTTCAGGCCGACGACGCCCTCATGGAACACGCTCCCAAGCTCCGCGTCATCGGCCGCGCCGGCGTCGGCGTCGACAACATCGATGCGGAAGCAGCCACTCGCCGCGGCATCGTCGTCATGAACACCCCAGGCGCCAACGCCGTCGCCGTCGCCGAGCTCACCCTCGGACTCATGCTCGCTCTCGCCCGCAAGGTTCCCGCCGCCAACGCCGGCATGCATCAGGGCAAGTGGGACAAGAAGAATCTGCAAGGCGTCGAACTCCGCGGCAAAACCCTCGGCATCCTCGGCCTGGGCCGCATCGGCCTTGAGGTCGCCAAGCGCGCCAAGGGCTTCGGCATGGAGCTGATCGGGCACGATCCCTTCGTCTCCCCTGCCGTCGCCCGGGAAGCCGGCATCAAGCTCGTCTCTACCGAAGAGCTCTTCGCCGCCTCCGACTACCTCACGCTTCACGTCGGCCTCACCCCGCAGACCACCGGCATTATCAACGAGCGCACCCTCGCCACCATGAAGAAGGGCGTGCGCATCCTCAACTGCGCCCGTGGCGAGCTCATTGAAGACGCGGCCCTCATTGCCGCTCTCCAGTCCGGCCAGGTCGCCGGCGCAGCGCTCGATGTCTTCCGCTCCGAGCCGCTCAAGGAGTCTCCGTACCACAACCTGCCCAACGTCATCCTCACCCCGCACATCGCCGGTTCCACCGGAGAAGCGCAGGAGGCTGTCGGCATCCAGATCGCCCGCCAGGTCCGCGATTTCCTAAAGCTCGGGGTCGTCCAGAACGCAGTGAACGTCACCAGCCTCACGCACGAGGAATACCTCGTCCTCGCTCCCTACATCGACCTCGCCGGCCGGTTGGGCAACTTCCTCTCCCAGGCCGCCACACGGTCCATTGAGAGCATCCATCTGACCTACTCCGGCGCGCTGGCCGAGGGCAAAACCGAGCTCATCCGCAACGCCGCTATCGCCGGGTTGCTCGCCGGCAGCGAAAACGTTAACCGCATCAACGCCGCATCCGTCGCGGCCGAGCGCGGCATCCGCATCCACGAGGAAAAGCAGGAGAGCGCAGGACGCGGCGGCGCAGCCAACGTCCTCTCCATCGCCCTCCACGACGCCAACGGAGCCAGCACCGCCTCCGCCACTGTCCTCCACGGCGAACAGCCCCGCCTGCTTGAACTCGACGGCATCGATGTCGAGTCCCCGCTCGACGGCACGCTGCTCGTCTGCCGCAACCTCGACTTCCCCGGCGTCATCGGCAACATCGGCACGGTTCTCGGAAAGCTGGGCGTGAATATCGCCAATTTCGCCCTCGGACGCGAGCGCATCGCCCCCCACACGCCGCCCACACACACACCGGTCAAGGCACTCTCCGTCGTTCAGGTCGACGAACCCGTCAACCCGGAAGTCCTCGACGCCCTAACCAAGATCCCCAATCTGCTCCAGGCCCAGCTCGTCCGGCTCGGCTAACCCTCGCAGCCCTACCAACAAAGCCTCTGCCTCGTCCGTCGAGCAGGGGCTTTGTTGCATCCAACCGCTCGTCTCCACCAGCTTTTCCAGTGCCCACGAAACTGCTACTCTGGCCAGGAAATGGAGCGACCCATGGCCCCAACCCTGAAAAACGGCAAGATATGCTACCTCGAAATTCCAGCCGCGGACATCGCCCAGTCCATCAGCTTTTACCAGCAGGCTTTCGGGTGGAATGTCCGCCAACACGACAACGGCGTATTCGCCTTTGACGACTCGGTTGGCGAAGTCAGCGGTATGTGGCGACTCGGCCGCACGCCCGCCGCATACCCCGGCATCATCATCTCCATCATGGTTGACAATGCTGTCGAAACCCTTGACCGCATCGTCTCTCTTGGTGGCCAGATCGTGCAGCCCATCGGCGCGGATGCCCCGGAAATCACCGCCCACTTCCGCGACCCTGCTGGCAACGTCCTGGGCATCTATCAGGAACACTGACAACAGCCGCAACCCACTTTTTCCGTGGCTGAGGACCTGTTACTCTGGCAAAGTTTCTCCGAAGGAGCTGCCCCTGGCTACCAATCCATCTTCGCGCCTCCCCGGACTGCTCTACGCCACTACGGAAGATGGCCTCGAGTTGCCCGTCATCGACGTCACGCATCCCGCTTTCGCTCTCTCTCACACGCCCGAGGAGCTGGATGCCATCTACGAGAAACACATCGTCGAATTCCGCAATCAGGGAAGCGTTCCGCCAGAGGCCCGGGAACTCTTCAAGTCGTCTGTCATAGGCAGCGCGTTCATCGCTTCGTCTGGCGCGGTTCTCAGCGCTATTCCCACTTACTATCTAAAGGTTGGCGGCCAAAATGTTTCCCCAAGCGCCAACCCCATCGATCGCGCCATCATAGCCTCGGCCCCGGCAACCTTCGTCCGCCAGCGCCTGCAGGATATGGCCCGCCTCCTTGCCGACGGCCTCAAGCCGGCGCTCACGGCTCAGCCCAAGGTGCCCATCCTCTTTACCTGTATCGCTGGTGGCGCTGCGTCTGACACCTGGAACGCCCTGCTTTACCTCCGCCAGGAAAATCCAGCGCTGCTTCAGGACAGGTCCGTCGCTGTGCGAGTGCTGGACATGGACCCCGCAGCCCCGGCCTTTGGAGCACAGGCCATCGCGACCCTGACCGCTGCCGGTCAGCCGCTGGCAGACGTATCCATCTCCTGGGAATACCTGCCGTACAACTGGTCCAATGCGGCGGATCTTTCCGCACGCCTGGCCGAGTTCGGCGCGCAGCAGTGCGTATCTGCGACTTCGTCCGAGGGCGGCCTCTTTGAGTACGGCTCCGATGAGGAGATTGTCGCCAACCTCCAGGCCGTCCACTACTCCACCGGGGAAGGTGCCATCGTTGTCGGCTCGGTCACCCGCGACTGTGAGTCCGTGCGCCTCTCCCTGGCTATGGGCGCCATGGCCCTCCGCCCCCGCGCGCTCGACGACTTCCTCGCACTTGCCGCCACTGCGGGCTGGCAGCCCCAAGCCATCCTTGAGCGCCCAACCAACTTCAATCTCCGCCTCGGCAAGCTCTAGCCCTACCCCTACGCCTCGAAATCCAGCTCCACCGCATCAATCATCGGCACCAGCCACTCCAACAGCGCCATGTGCTGCGGATGCATCGCATACGCCTCGCACGCCGCACGGTCCCGAAACGTCATCAGCCCTGCGAAGGCATATCCGCGCCCCCGTGGAGACACATTCTCCCCCACATGCACCGCCAGCAGCCCGTCAATCCGGCCCGCAAACGCCCGAATCGCCTCCGCCGCCCGAGCCTTGTCCCCATCCGTCACGCCCGGCTTCCACTGGAACCCAAAGATGTGAATGAACATTCGCCCTCCCTACTCCGTCCCCCGCACCATGATGATCGTTCCGCGTATCGTCGTTTGGACTTGGCATCGATCTCGCTTACAGGCACCAGGCGAGAATGTCTCTCCTCAGCCACCAGCACTCGGTCGTCTGCCAAAGTAAGTTCGAAGGGCCATCCAGCCGCCTGTACTCCAAAGCGCCCAAGCTACCAGAGCAGGTTGAAAGAAAAGTCGGATGAGTCGAGCCGTGTCCGTCTCCAACCCAAATGCCGCCCGGTGCTCGGTATATTGAGCGATGTTGCCCGGAAAGATCGCGACAAAAAACAGCGCGGCAACGATGCCCACATATGCCTTATATCGATAGAGGACCACGAGGGAGAGTCCAAGCAGGATTTCTACGCCGCCCGAGAGCAGAACGACAAGATCCGGGTTAAGCGGGATCCACGGCGGTACTTGCGCCTGAAACGAATGTCGAGCGATGGTCAGGTGTGTCACGCCAGCGGTCGCCAGCATCAGTCCGAGCAGAATGCGACCAACCATTTGAGTTCTCGACGTCTGCGGTGCCGATTCCAAAGCCTTCATCGCAAATCCTTTCTATTTCCGATGCCTACCTGGATCTGCCTACCCACCCAGCGCAAACGCCCGCGCCGCTTGCAGCAGCCGCGCCACGCTCTCCTTCGAGCAGCTCTCGCTGTAGATCCGCATCAGTGGCTCCGTTCCGCTGGCCCGCAGCAGCAGCCACGTCTCCGCCGCATTCTGCCTGCCCTCCGCCTCGGGATTGTCCAGGTAAAACTTCACCCCGTCCAGCATGTCCACCCGCACAATCGGCATCCCGGCAAACACCTTGTCGCCTATCTCCAGCACCCGGGCCCGCGCAATTGCCCGGTTCTTGATCTCGTCGCCAATGTGCAGGTCGATCCGCCCATACTGGTGCTCCCCGTACTCCGTCTGCAGGTCGGCCACCAACTGCCCCAGCGTCTTGCCTTCCTCGGCCATCACATTGGCCAGCAGCAGCGCATTCAGCATCCCGTCCCGCTCCGGCAGGTGCCGCTGGAAGCCGATTCCGCCGCTCTCCTCGCCGCCCATCAAGATCTCCTGCGTCAGCATGTAGTCCACAACGTACTTAAACCCGATACCGTGTTCGTGAATCTTGCGTCCGTACTTCGCGCAGATTCGATCCAGCATCTTCGTCGTGTTGAAGGCCCGCGTCACGTCGCCCGGCCAGCCCTTGTGCTTCAGCACCCAGCTCAGCAGCACGCTGTAAATCTTGTGCGGGTCCACAAACTCGCCGTTCTCGTCCACCGCCCCAATCCGGTCCGCGTCCCCGTCCGTGCACAGCCCGGCGTCGCATCCGTTGGCCACCACCGCTTCGCCCAGCGCCCGTATATTCGGCTCGATCGGCTCCGGATTGATCCCCGGAAACAGCGGGTCCACCTGCCCCCGAATCTGCACATGCGCCACGCCCAGCCGCGTAAACACGCCGGAAAGCAGCTCCCGTCCCGCCCCGTACATCGAATCAATCCCAAACTTGAAGCCCGACTTCGCAATCAGCTCCAGATCCGCAAACTTCTGGATGGCCGCCATGTACGGCGCAATAAAGTCCACTTCCTCAATCGCCGCCGGGGTCGCCGCCTTCGGCACTGGCGCGCCCAGGTAGCTCTCGATCGCCGCAATAATCGCCGGGCTGCCCGACCCGCCAAACCACGCCTTGTACTTCACCCCGTTCCATTGAAACGGATTATGCGACGACGTAATCATGATCCCGCCCGCCGCGCCCAGGTCCCGCACCGCCATGCTCAGGGCAGGCGTCGGCGTAATCTCCCGCGCCAGCAACACCCTAATCCCCGTCGCCGCCACCACTTCCGCGCACGTCCGCGCAAACTCCGCCGACAAAAACCGCGAGTCGTACGCAATGCAGATGCCCCGCTCCGGAGCCTCCGCGGGATTCGTCCCCGCATGGAGATACGCCGCCACGGCCGACGCCGCCACGCGCACGTTCTCAAACGTGAAATCCTGGGCAATCAGCCCCCGCCAACCGTCCGTGCCAAACTTGATAACCGGATGCGCCATGCGTCCCCCGCAAAAATGTCAGTCATGACAGTGTAAATTGCCACACGCCGCGAAACCTGAGCTGAATCTACCCCATCCTCACACATATGGAAAAAGGCCAAACACGCGAACCATCCGCGTATTTGGCCTCAGATGTTAGCTTCTCAACACCCTGTCCGCAAAACGTGTTTCCCGAGGAAGCAGCCTAAATCAGCTCTGTCCGACCCGTAGCAGCCAGCTCTTTCACAATCTTCCCCACATCCTGCGAGTGGTCCCGGTGCGTAATCAGCAGCGCGTCCTCGGTTTCCACCACAACCAGGTCCTGCACACCAATCATCGCCACAAACTTCTTCGGGCTGTACACATAGTTGTCGCTCGACTCAATCGCCATCGTGCCCGTGGTCTCGCACACGTTGCCCTCTTCGTCGCCGCGCAGCCGCGTATCCATCTGGTATTCGTACAGGCTCGCCCAGCTGCCCAGGTCGTTCCAACCAAACTCCGCCGGCAGGCAATACAGCTTGCTCAAGTGCTCGCCCTTCGCCGACCGCGGCTCCAGAATCGCGTAGTCCACGGAGATGTTCTCGCACTTCGGATACAGCTCTGCAAACACCGCGTCAAACCGGTGCGTCCCAAACGCCGCCGCAATCTCTTCCAGCAGCGGAGCCATCTCCGGCAAATGCTCCCGCATCGCCTTCGCCAGCGTCCGCGCCGACCACAAAAACATCCCCGAGTTCCAGAAGTAGTTCCCCGCGGCCACAAATACCTCGGCTCGCTCCCGGCTCGGCTTCTCTGTAAACCGCCGCACATGCAGCGCGTCGCCCGGAGCATCGTCGCCCGTCTCGATATACCCGTACCCTGTCTCGGCGCGTGTCGGCTCAATGCCAAGCACCACCATCACATCCGCCTGGGTCGCCAGCTCAATTCCCCGCTCAATCATCTTCAGGAATCGCGGCTCGTCCCCAATCACGTGATCCGACGGAAACACCCCGATCACCGCATCCGGATTCTCCCGCTCAATCAGGAACGCAGCCAGCCCGCACGCCGGCGCAGTATTGCGCGCCGCAGGCTCCTCCACAATCTGCCCCGCAGGCACGCCCGCCAACTGCGCCTGAATCTCCCCGGCCAGCAGCTCGTTGGTAATCACCCAAACCTGGCCGGGCCCAGCCAGCGGTTCCAGCCGATCCACCGTCTGCTGCAGCATCGATCGGTCCCCGTCCAACGCCAACACCTGTTTCGCGTGGGCACGACGAGAGCGCGGCCAGAAGCGGGTACCGCTGCCGCCAGCCAGAATTACAGGGCGAAAATCAATATTCGTTCGCATGAAAGCGTTATCCTACCCCAGCCAAGTAACCCTTGCCTAGCCTCAGCCAAACATTCTCATAAACAAAGGCGAATCGTAACTCCCACTTACCTTAAATCCCAACCCAAACGCAGCGAAACGGCTGAACCTCTCACCCATGTCCTTCTCTGTGAGATACCCAGCCGCTTCGTTTTTAGTGGAATTTCTACAGTTTCAGCAGAAATTCCTTCATCCGCTTCACGCCTTCGTCAATCGTCTCCCGCGTCACCGGGTACGACAACCGCACATGGCTCGCCGTGCCAAACGCCTCGCCCGGAACCGTCACCACGTGCCCCTCATGCAGCAGCCGCGTCGCCAGCTCCGTCGCCGTCTTCACCCCGCCCTTGCCGATATACGCGCCCACATTCGGATACACATAGAACGCTCCGCCCGGCTTCGTGCACGTCACCCCGGGAATCTCCTTCAGCTTGGTCAGCATGTAGTCGCGCAGCTCAATAAACTCCGCCCGGAACTCGCTCACGCACTGCTGTGAGCCCGCCAACGCCGCAATCGCGCCCTTCTGCACAAAGCTCGTCGCGTTCGACGTCGATTGAGACTGAAGCTTGCTCAGGTTCGCAATGACCGCCTTCGGCCCCAGCGCAAACCCAGCACGCCAGCCCGTCATCGCATACGTCTTTGACAGCGAACCCAGCACCACAATGTGCTCCTTCGCCCAGGTAAAGGAACCGCCCGAAACCGGCTTGCCCTCGTAATTCAGGTACACATAGCACTCGTCCAGCAGCAGGTAAATGCCCCTCTGATGGGCCAGGGTCACAATCCGCTCCAGGTCCTCGGCGGAAACCACAGAGCCGGCCGGGTTGGAGGGAGAGTTGAGGATAATCGCCTTCGTCTTCGGCGTAATCGCCTTCTCGATTGCATCGGCCGTAATCCGGAAGCTCTCCGACTCCTCCGTCTCCAGGAAGACAACCTTGCCGCCCGCATACTGGATGATGTCCTTGAAGCTCACCCAATACGGCACCGGCAGGATGACTTCATCTCCGTGCTCAATCAGGATCTGCAGCGTGTTGAAGAGCGCCAGCTTGCCGCCCGCCGTAAAAATCGCCTCGTCAATCCCGTAGTCCGACCCGAAATCCGCCGCGTGCCGCTCCACAATCGCCTTGCGCACGTCCGGAATCCCGGGCACCACCGTATAACGAGTGAAATTGGCCTCAATGGCCGCGATCGCCGCGTCCTTGATGTGCCGCGGAGTCGGAAAATGCGGCTCGCCCGCACCAAAATCCACCAGGGAAGCTCCCTGGGCACGAAGCTTCGCAGCCTCCGCAGCAACGGCCATCGTGGCCGATACCTCAATCCGGCCAATTCGGTCGGCAAACGTCTTGCGCTCGAGTGTGTTGGACATAACAGTCCAGTTTACAGGGATTCCCACCCATTCGGACCTCTCACAACAACAGAGTTTTCCCCACCGCCCACCAATCGCATATGATGTCTCCCAATCGCAGCAGCGCCTTCCAAGGAGGACGGCAACATGGCCCGCGAAACGTCCGCAAAACCAGCCCCGCCCGAAGTCGAAGCCTACCTCGCCGCCCTCCCCGAACCCGCCCAAACCACCCTCCGCGCCCTCCGCCAAACCCTGCTCACCCTCATCCCCTCCGATGCGGTGGAATGTCTCAGCTACGGCGTCCCCGCCTTCCGCTCCACCCAGTCCATCGCCGGCTACGCCGCAGCCAAACGCCACTGCAGCTACTACCCCATGAGCGGCCGCGTCATCACCCGCCTCGCCCCTGACCTCGCCGCCTACGAAGTCACCAAAGGCGCCATCCACTTCCCCCTCGACACCCCCCTGCCCACCAACCTCCTCAAAAAACTAGTCACCGCCCGCCTCGCCGAGATGCCCACAAAAAAGAAAAAGGCCGGCAAGCCTTAGCTCACCGGCCCAGAACAGCCTGTTGCAGCCCTACCCCAGCAGCTCCTTCACAATGCCCGGAACAGCCGCCAGCGCTGCGCCCAACTGCGCCTGGTCCTTGCCGCCGGCCTCAGCGATCTCCGGCTTGCCACCGCCCGAGCCGCCCACCAGCTTGGCTACCGCGCCCACCAGCTTGCCAGCTTGGATGCGCTTGATCAACCCCGGTGTCACTCCCGCGATAATGGCCACCTTGCCCTCGGGCTGCGCCGAGCCGAGAACGACGACGCCTTCGCCAAGCCTCTGCTTCAGGTTGTCCACCAGCGTCCGCAACTGCCCGCGGTCCAGCCCGTCGGCCCGCAGAGTAGCCACCTTCACGCCGCCCACATCCACCGCTCCAGCCAGCGCCTCGCTCAGGCCGCCCGCGGCCGACTTCATCCGCAGCTCGTCCAGCTCGCGCCGCAGCTTCTTCAGCTCGTCCTCGTGGTTGGCCAGCTTCGTCCGCAGCGCATCGGCCAGGTCCGCTCCCGGAGCCGCCTGCGCAGCCACCTGCGCCACGCCCGTATACTGCCGGAACTGCTCCAGCGACCCCAGCCCGCTGATCGCCTCCAGACGGCGCACTCCCGAACTTACCGACGATTCAGACACGATCTTCAGCAGCCCAATCTCGCCCGTAGCCGTCGTATGCGTACCGCCGCACAGCTCCGTCGAGAAGCCGTCCAGCACCCGCACCACCCGCACCTTGTCCCCGTACTTCTCGCCGAACAAGGCCATCGCGTGATACTCGTTCACCGCTACGTCGATCGGCACGTCTACGAGGGTTTCCACGCACGCATTGGCCAGCACCTCGCGGTTGACGATGGACTCAATCTCGCTCAGCTCCTCATCGGCCACCTGCGCAAAGTGGCTGAAGTCAAAGCGCAACCGCCCCGCGTCCACGCTCGATCCCGCCTGCTTCACATGCGCGCCAAGCACCTGCCGCAGCGCCGCATGGAACAGGTGCGTCCCGGTATGGTTCCGCCGGATCGCGTCTCGCCGGATGCCGTCCACCACCGCATTCACGCGGTCGCCAACGGCCACAGCCTGCTTCAGCACAGCCTTGTGCGCGCGCACCCCCTGCACCGGAGCCACGCAGCCCACCACATCGGCCACCTGCGTATTGCTGTCGACCGACGTCAACCAGCCCGTATCGCCCACCTGCCCGCCGGAGTCGGCATAGAAGCTCGTGTGGTCGAGGACGATGTCGACCGTTTCGCCTGCTGCGGCTGCGGGAACACCGACGCCGTCTTTGACGAGGGCGAGGATTTCAGAGTCGCGGGAGACGAGGCTGGTGTAGCCCTCGAAGATGGTTTTGGAGAGCGATGTGTAGGCAGGGCTGGCGGTTTTTTGGCTGCCACCCTTCCAACTGGCGCGGGCGCGGGCCTGCTCGGATTCTTTGGCCGCCTCAAATCCCGCTTCGTCGAAGTCCAGATACATATCACGGACTTCTTCGGTGATGAAGTCTTTCGGCAAACCGAAGGTCTCGAATATCTTGAATGCTATCCTCCCGTCGAAGCGCACGGGCTCACCCGAAGCTCGCAAAATTTCCGCAGGCCGTCGAACACCTGACTCACTTTGAGTGCGAGGCCGTAAGGCCAACGCGGCAACGGCAGCGTTAGGCGGATTGCCTTCCAACTCCTTCGCCCTAGCTTGGTGCTCGTTTACTGCAAGTGCAATTTCCGTGGCGAGCTCTTTCCACCCTTGCGAAAGCACCCGCTCAAACTGCCGCTCCTCAGCTTCGATAACGCGGGCTACGCGCTCGGCGCTTTCGTTGAGTTCCGGGTAGGCTCCCCGCATCAGGCCTTTCACCGCATGGACCATTTCGAACATGAAAGGTTTGGCTTGACCTAAAAGCCTTCCGTGGCGAATCCCACGGCGTAGGATCTTTCGTAGGACATAACCTCGACCTTCGTTCGATGGAATGACTCCGTCGTTGATTAGAAACGTGGCCGCGCGCGCATGGTCCGCAATAATTCGCAGGCTTGCAGATTCAAGGCGCTCCCTCTCTCGAATTACTTCAATACTTTCCTCAGACAGCGGGGGAGCAATGCTCGCGGACCGCCGTGCGGCAGATACGTCTCTGTAGATGAATTCCGTAAGTTCAGCGGCCTTTTCAATGAGCGGCGTAAACAGGTCCGTCTCAAAGTTCGACAGTTTGCCCTGCAGCACCGCCGCCAGCCGCTCCAGCCCCATGCCCGTATCGATCGAGGGCTTCGGCAGCGGTGAAAGCTTGTACGCCACCGTCTTGCCGCCCTCCACCACCGCCGAGCGGTCAAACTGCATGAACACCAGGTTCCAGATCTCCACGTACCGGGCATCATCCTCGCCAAACGGCAAGTCTCGACCATGCTCGCTCGCTGCGAGCCCCATGTCGTAGAAAATCTCCGAGCAGGGCCCGCAAGGCCCCGTCTCGCCCATCTGCCAGAAGTTGTCCTTCAGCCCGTACTCGCGGATCCGCTCCTTCGGCACGCCGGCAGCAATCCAAAACGCCTCCGCCTCGTCGTCCCGCGGAACGCCATTGGCCGGGTCACCCTCAAAAATTGTGACATACAGCCGGTCCTTGGGAATCCCGTACCACTCCGCGCTCGTCACCAGCTCCCACGCAAACGCAATCGCATCTTGCTTGAAGTAGTCCCCAAAGCTGAAGTTGCCCAGCATCTCAAAGAACGTGTGATGCCGCCGCGTAAAGCCAACGTTTTCAAGATCGTTGTGCTTGCCACCCGCACGGACGCACTTCTGCGAGGTCGTCGCGCGGCTGTACTCCCGCCGCTCCGCCCCCAGAAACAGATCCTTGAACTGGTTCATCCCAGCGTTGGTAAACAGCAGCGTAGGGTCATTGGCCGGCACCAGTGAGCTCGAGTGCACCCGCCGGTGACCCTTCGACTCAAAAAAGCCCAGAAACATCTCGCGAATTTCGTTACCTGTCAGTGATTGCATGGCAATTCCAGTGTAATCGGCGCGAGGGAGCGTCATTCGTCCGAGTGCCCATCCAAATCCACATTTTCAAGCGCCGCCAGCGTCTCATCCGGCACATCCCACTGCCTCTGAATCTTGTAAATCGCCCCCAGCGAAAACCCCGCCGTCACCAGTCGTCGCATCACCCGCGCCGATTCCTTCTCGTTCTCCGGCTTGCGAATCCGCTTTCGCTCCAGGTGCTCCCGCGCCAGCGCCTCTTCGCTCACCTCGGCGTAGCGCGCCTCCACCGCCTCGTCAATCATCGCCGGCGGCACGCCCTTCATGCTCAGGTCCTGCGTGACGCGCCTCGCCCCATGCTTCTCGTTCTGCTGCCGCAGTTGCGCATAGTTGTCCGCAAACGCCTGATCGTCCAGGAAGCCATACTCCCGCAGCCGCGCCACCACCCCGGCAATCTTCGCCGCCCCGTACTCGTCCGGCTCCACACGCGTCCGCATCAGCCGTTCCAGCTCCACCACCGTCCGCATGCGCCGCCCCAGCGAGCCCAGCGCATACTCATACAGCGCCGCCTCGTCCAGAAACGCCTTCGCCTTCGTCAGCCTGCCAAACGCCATCATGTCTACTCCAGCGGAATCAACATCCGAAACGCCCGCGTCTTTCGCCACCGGTAATGCCGAAAGTCGCCGTCCAGGGTAAGAATATCCCCCGTACCCAACTCATCGGCCATCTGCACCAGGCACGCATCCGCAAAGTCCGCCGGCAGGTCGGCGTACTTCTCCATCACCTGCCGCACCGTTCCCGCCGACTTCGCCAGCGTAAAGGGAATCTCCAGCGCGCCACGCTCCACATTGGCCAGCACCGCCGCTCCCGCTCCCTTCGCCGCGCTCAGCAGATACAAGCTCTCCGCCAGTACCGCCTCGCACGTCACCAGGCGCTGCGTCAGCGTCGTTTGCACCTGCACGCACAGCCCGTGGTGGAAGTCGCTGCGGTTGTACAGCGCCACCAGAAAGCTCGTATCCACCAAAACTGGCTTCACTTGGCACGGCCAATGCTCTTCTGCCCAAAGCCTTCCAGATGCTTTTTGTTCGTGGCCAAGTCGGCAATGCCGCTGTCGAACATCCCCACACCCACCAGCCGCGGTTGCGCAGGCCGCTCCCGCTCCACCAGTTGGATGCCCCGGCGAATCACCTCGGACGTACTCAACCCGCCCCGGCGAAGCCGCTCAAGGGCAGCCAGCGTCTCCTCATCCAGTCGCGCCTGCACCGTAGTCGTCATGGCTTGATTGTAGTACGGTTCTTCGGTTTCCCTACTACGCTTCCTGCTCTCGCGCTCTCGGGGTCAACAATCACCCCCTGGGCTCTCCCAGGATGGCATGCGTCATGGATTTGGCGCGGACCTGAAACTCGATGTACCCCTGCGTATCCTCATTTATTCCGCCAAGCCGCAGAGAAATTCCCAGAGCTTCCGAAAGAGAGACCGGGATTGCTCCTTCCACAATATCCCCAACTCCTGCTACCTGCGATGTCGCACTGTACGAACTGTCGAGAAGCCAAATCGGCAGGGTCAGTCCATCTCCTTCCAGAACCGCATCCTGAAGCAAAAGCTCAATTCGCTGGAGAGAATCGGTCTGTCCATCTTCCCCAACTTCTGTGATCTCCCTGGGCCAATCAAGGCGCGAGGCATTTAGACTCAACACCAAATCCGCCCCGCGCCATGTGACGGCTTCCAGAATGGAGTCGTGGAACTCAAAAAGCCAGCGATCACTGCGCCTTCGGCCTAGCTCCGCTAACCCCGCTAGCTCCGCTGCCCTTCGTCCACTCATCCACCCAATCGTTCACCGTCTTCCACCAAAGCTGCGAATTCTGCGGCTTCAGCACCCAGTGCCCCTCATCCGGGAAGTACAGCATCCGGCTCGGCACCTTCAGCCGCTGCAGCGTCGTAAACAGGTCGTATCCCTGCGCCACATCCAGTCGATAGTCCAACTGGCCGTGTACCACCAGCGTCGGAGTCTTGAAGTTCTTCGCATACAGCGCCGGAGACCACTTCCGGAACGGGTTTTCGCTATCCGGCTTCCCGTAGTACTCCCACGGCTTGCCCTTGAACTCCCACTCGTTGAACCACAGCTCCTCGGTCTCCCCATACGCGCCCTCCGGGTTGTACATCCCGTCGTGCGTCACAATGCACCGGAAGCGGTCCGTATGCCCCAGCACCCAATTCGCCATGTACCCGCCGTAGCTCGCCCCCAGCGCGCACTCCCGCGTCTTGTCGATAAACGGATAGCTCTTCTCCGCGTAATCCAGCCCCAGCATCAGGTCGCTGTAAGGCTTCCCGCCCCAGTCGCCGTTGACGCCATCCACAAAGGCCTGCCCGTACCCCGTCGATCCTCGCGGATTCACCATCACCACCACGTACCCATTGGCGGCAAACAGCTCCGCATTCCACCGGTAGCTCCAGCTATCGCCCCACGCGCCCTGCGGCCCTCCATGGATCAGAAACTTCACCGGATACTTCTTCGCCGTATCAAACCCCGGCGGCCGAATCAAAAATCCCTGCACCTTCGTCTTATCCGCCGCCTCAAACCAGAAGGACTCCATCTTCGGCAAATCAAGCTGCATCCACTCTGCGACGTTCAAACTCGTAATTCCAGACATCTGCGAAACTGAAGTCGCCTCGATCTTTGCGGAAATGATGCCGGGTTCGCCAGGGACAGTTACGGGGAAACTTGCAGTTTCTGAAGAACTGGACCATGTGATGCGATATACCTCGGACGGCATGTCCACGCTCATCCGATTTGCTATCACGCCCTGCTCTCCCGAAAGCGGGTGGAGATCACTAAACTCGCCCTGACTGGAGACTTTTGTGAGTTTGCCGTTAAGGTCTGCGCGAAAGAGGGGCTCTTCCCCCTTCTCTCCAGAAACAAAGAGGAGGCTCTTCGAATCCGGTCCCCACACAAACTCATCCACCCAATTGTCGAACTTCGGTAGTAAGTCTTTGATCGTCTTCTTCTCTCGGTCATACACCAAGAGCCGGAACTTGTCGCTCTCATACCCCGCCCGCTCCTGGCTCCGCCACGCCAGCCACTTCCCATCCGGCGAGTAAGCCGGATTGAAATCCCCACCCTTCGCCGTCGATACCTGCACCGGCTTCGCCGCCACACTCGTCAAATCCAGCGTAAAGATATCCGCATTCGTTGAAATCGCCGGCTCCTCGTCCAGATTCTCCGTAAACGCCAGTTCCTTCCCATCCGGCGCAAAGGCATACGCCAGCCCCCCACCCAGCGAGAAAGGCGGCACATCCCGAGGGTCGTTCGGCGTCAAATCCCGCACCGTCCCCGCCGCCACATCCGCCAGAAACAGGTGGCTCCGCTTGTCGCCCGTAAACGCGTTCCAGTGCCGGTAGAGGAGATGGTCAAAAATCCGCGCCTTCACCTTGCTCTCGGCCTTCGCCGCGTCCCGGTCCGCGTTGCACTTGTCCCCCGCAGCAGACTCAGGCGTAATCGCCGGGCAATCCGGATACACCGCCGCCGCAAACAGTATCTGCTTCCCATCCGGCGACCATATCGGCGAATCCGGGTCCAGATTCAGCCGTCCCTGCTGCGCTGTCACCCCCGCATACGCCTGCCCCGGATAAAACACCACCCGGTGATTCCCGCTCGCCGCCCCCGTCTTCCCATCAAAATCCGCCACCCAAACCGCTGCCGCCCCATCCTGCCCGCTCACATACAGGATCTGCTTGCCATCCGGAGAAAACCGCGCCCCGTCGTCCCCCGCCGCGCCGCCAGCCAGGGCAATCGGCTCGCCCCCGCCAATCGCCTGCACCCACAGCCGCGAGGTCTTGGTATTCTTCGCCAGATCCACGTCCGTCGCGCTATACAGCAGCCACTTGCCGTCCGCGGAAACATCGGTCCCGCCCAGCCGCCGCATGTGCATCATGTCGTCAAAGGTCATGGGGCGCTTCGCAGGCGCCTGCGCCACAACGGAGCCAGCCAGCAAACCAAGCAATACGATAGGGATAAGGCGAGATATACGCATTCCAGACACACTCCCTCCCACTAAACCGGGAAACAAAAGTGTAAACCTTCCGGGGTGCGAATGACCGCGCTGCACACCGCTCAAGCCCTACCGGCTGGGCAGCTCCAGAGCCACCGCCGCGCCGTTCGGCTCCAGGTTCATCGCCTCAATCCGTCCATTGTGCTCGCGGATAATCGCCGCGCACAGGCTCAGCCCGATTCCCGCCGCATCCGTCCCCAGCACCCCTGTGCTCAGCGAGTCAAACGCCCGCTCCGGATGCGCAAAGCTCCGCCCGGAGTGCCCCACCAGTATCCGCACATGCCCGTCCCTCGCCGTCGCTCCCAAGCGAACCTCGCGAGCCTGGTCCGCGCCCACCCGCTGCACGCTCTCAATCGCATACTGCACCGCGTGCATCAGCGCCTGCCGAATCTGGTGCGCATTGCCCACCAGCGGCGGCAGATCCGGCGCTACGGACATCCGGAAATCGATCGCGTAACGCAAGAAATCCATCCGGTGTAACTGCTCCATATCCGCCATCAGGTCCCCGGCGGAAAACGTCGCGAAACGCTCCGTCGTGTGCCGCGAGAACATCGCAATCCGCTCCAGCAGCGCTTTCATCCGCCGTGCCTCGGACAGAATCGCCTCCGCCGCCCGCGCATCCGTGGTGTTCGCCACGCTCTCTTCCAGCAGCCCCGCATAGCCCAATATCACCGTCAGCGGATTGTTCAACTCCTGCGCCACGTTGGTCGCCAGTTGCCCCACACCGGCAAAACGTTCGGAATCAATCAATTTGCCCAGCATCAGCGCCTGCGACCGCGCTGCCTGTATCCTCCCCGCCAAGGACTCTACCGCCAGCAGATCGTCCGCGCGCAGCTCCTCCTGCGGATTGCGTAGTCCCGCCAGCAACACTGCGCCCTCAACCGTCCGCTCCGGGCCCAGCATCGGCACTGCTCCCATCCGCACCAGCTTCATCCGCTCAAGGTCATCGCCCGGCGTCAGCCACGGCTCCAGGTCCATGTCCAGAGTGTTCGCATCCGGCGCCAGCTTCGGTCTTCCCATGTCAAAACTGGCCGACTGCAGCCGCTGCGCCAGCGCGTCCAGCGCGGCCACCGTCGCTCCGTCCAGCCCAGCCGCTCCAATCAGCGTAAAGTTACCCTGCGTCGTGCGCGTCAGCAGCGCCACCTTGCTAAAACGGCTATGCTCGGCAACCGCCGCGCACAAATTCCCCGATTCCCGGTCAAACTCCTCCAGGCTCCGCGCCGTCATCAGCAGCCGTGAGTAGGCCTCCAACTCCAGCCGCACCCGCCGCTCCCGGAACCCCGCCAGCTGGTTCTTGGCAATCTCATCCTCCAGCACAATCAGAATCAGACCAATCGCCGCCGCCACCTTGCCCAGAATCATCGTCCGCGCCAGGTACAGCGCCCCCAGCGTCAGCGACGTCGGGTTGTCCAGCCCCAGAATCGGCGGTATCGACCACGCCAAAAATCCCAGCGTCGCCAGAAATACCCCCGGAGACAGCCGCCGGAACGTGTACATCAGCAGCAGCGCCACCATCACCATGTTCCCCGACTGCACCACCACCAGCGGCCAGTACACGCTCCCATGCAGGAAGAACGGCGCGCTCACCAACGCCGCTGCTCCCACCACCACCGTGGAAAGCCACACCGGCATCATGCCTTTGGCCACGCTCCACGCCATGCCCGCCACCAGCGCCCAGGCTGCCAGCCCGACGTAGACCCACAGCAGAGTCGGCCCCGGCGTGCGCGTCACCCCGTAGATCAAAACCGAGTAAGCCACCAGCGGAATCGTGTACGGAATCACGTACATTACCCGCAACTTGCCTATCCGGAAGGTCAACGGCGACAGCGATGCCAGAAACAGCGCCGAGGCGAACATCAGCGCGCTCTCCCCAACCGCAGCCATCCACGGGCTCGTCGGTGAAAGCCCCCCGCCAAACCCCCAGGGCAAATTCGCAGAGTGGCTGTTCGACACCCGCCAAAAAAGCACCGAGTGAATCTCAACGCACACCATCGCCACCAGCCACAGCCGAATCCGTACGCTGCGGAAGCGCAGATCCAGGTACCCAAAGGCGAGCAGCAACGCCGTAATCAGAGCTGTCGCCGGAATCTGGTAGTCGTCAAGCATGGTCAGTCAGTGCCGTCTTCTTCCTGAATCAGTACAGCCATCAGGAGATCTTTGGGGGAACAGACCCGAATCGTGCGCGCGGGCCAAGCTTCGCAGGAACAGGATGCTCAGTGGATTCGAGCCAGACCTTTCGTCCCCGTTACGCCGGGAAGGGTACATGCCAGCATAGCGCGAATCACCGCACCGGCAGCAAAAAACGCCTGCTTCAGGATCATCCCCCGACTCTTGTTCGGCATCTATGCGTCTAAAGTGGTAGGGGAGACCTTTTCCCCCATCTGCCCTGTTCGGCCACATCCATCGAGGTATCCTGGAATGCTCTCTCCTGCCACGCATCACGCCGCCCTGCGCCGTGCCACCGGCCTCCTTCTGGGTCTGGTCCTTGTCGTTTGTGCTCTCCCGGCCTTCGCCGGGGACAAGAAAAAAGACAAGGCCGACAAGCCTCACGACTCCTACACACCCATGCCGCTCGACTCCGGCTTCGGCCCCATGGACCTCGAACCGCCGCCCATCGCTCCCGAGGAAATCATCAAGCGCTTCACCGCCAAAGAGAGCCAGTTCCGCCAGGCCCTCAACCACTACACCTATCGCCGCACCGTCCGCGTTCAAACCATCAACGACGACAACAAGCCCGACGGCGAGTACTACGAAGTCGACGACGTCATGTTCGACACCCAGGGCAAGCGCATGGAAAAGGTCATCTTCGCACCCCAGAACACCCTCGAACGCATCTCCATGTCCCCCGCCGACTTCCAGGACATCCAGCAGCGCCTGCCCTTTGTCCTCACCACGGAAGACGTCGCCCAGTACGATGTGACCTACATCGGCCGGCAAAAGGTGGACGACGTTCCCTGCTACGTCTTCCAAGTCGGCCCCAAAGTCATGGAAAAGGGCAAGCGCTACCTCCAGGGCAAAATCTGGGTCGATCAGGAGGACCTCCAGATCGTAATCACCAGCGCCAAAAACGTCCCCGACGACACCCGCAAGGGCCACGAAGACCTCTCACCGCCCTTCACAACCTACCGCGAACAGGTCGACGGACAGTACTGGTTCCCCACCTACACCAAGGCGGAGGGCATCCTCCACTTCACGGGCGGCAACGGCTACATGGGCGAAGACGTACACATCCGCCAGACCGTCAAATACTCCGACTACAAGCAGTACGGTTCCACCTCGACCATCCTCTTTAACGGCGCCGAAGTCACCGACGCCCCCAACGCACCGAAAGACACCACCCCGCAACCAAACAAGCCCCAATAGCCGCGCCACCATAAACAAGAAGCGCCCGCAACGGGCTTCCCCGTGCGGGCGTTTGTCTTGTCCGCTTGCAGCCCTACGCGTTGATCGCCATTCCATCCACCGCCGCGTATGCGTCCAGCATCGCCTCGCTCAGCGTCGGATGCGCGTGGATGGTAAAGATCAAGTCCTCGATCGTCCCCTCCAGCTCCATCGCCACCACGGCTTCTGAAATCAGCTCCGTCGCCGACGGCCCAATAATATGCACCCCCAGCAACTCACCGAACTTGGCCTCGGCTATCACCTTCACAAACCCATCGTGCGAGCCCAGAATCGTCGCCTTGCTGTTCCCACCAAAGGGGAATTTGCCCACCTTGATCTCCAACCCCTGCTCCCGCGCGGCCTTTTCCGTCAGCCCAACAGACCCAATCTGCGGTTCCGTATACGTGCAGCCCGGAATGCGGTCCCGCTTGATCGGCCGGTATGCGCGCCCGGCAATCTTCGCCGCCGCCACCATCCCCGCCATTGCGCCCACATGCGCCAACTGCGGCATTCCCGCCACAATGTCCCCAATTGCAAACAGCCCCGGCTCGGCCGTCTCCATCGCCGGGCTCGTCTTCACAAATCCCCGCTCCAGCTCCGCCGCCGTCTTCTCCAGCCCCAGCCCGTTCGTGCGCGGCGAGCGTCCCACGGCCACCAGAACCTTCTCCGCGTCTTTCACCACCGTCTTCCCGTTGGAGTCGGTAAACGTCACTCGCACACCATCGTCCGTGCGCTCCACGGTGTCCACCTTCGCGCCCGTATTCACATCAATCTTGCGCTTCTTGAAGCACCGTGCCAGCTCTTTCGACACGTCCTCGTCTTCCACCGGAACCAGGCGCGGCAAAAACTCCACAATCGTCACTTCCGTCCCAAACGTCCGGAAGATCGAGCTGAACTCCACGCCCACCGCGCCCGCGCCAATCACCACCAGGCTCTTTGGCACCGCGTCGATCGCCAGTATCCCCACATTCGTCAGCACCCGGTCGTCTTCCGTCAGCCCCGGCAGCAGCTTCGCGTCCGAACCCGTCGCCACAATCACGTTCTTGGCCTTCACCTGGCTCACGGCACCATCGGCGCCCGTGACATCCACAGTGTGCACGCCGTCTTTCGCCGGCCCGGTCAACGCGCCCGACCCCACCATCGTCGTCACCTTGTTCTTCTTCATCAGGAACTCAAGACCCTTGGTATGCTTCACAATGATCGAGTTCTTCCTCGCCTGCACCTGCGCCCAATTCAACGTCGGCGTGCCCACCCCGTCAATGCCAAACTCGGCGGCATCCTTCACGTAGTCCCAAATCTCAGCGTTGAACAGCAGAGCCTTCGTCGGAATGCAGCCCCAGTGCAGGCACGTCCCGCCCAGCTTCGTCGTCCGCTCAATCAGCGCCACCTTCAGCCCATACTGCCCAGCCCGAATCGCCGCCGTATACCCCGCCGGCCCGCCGCCAATCACCGCTACGTCAAATATCGTATCCGTCACCACATGCTCCCATTCTCTCGGTCCGCCGCCCACCGGCAGCATCTCCGCTGTTGCTTCAAGACTGCATCCAGCCCGCCGCCTGAGCCGCGCGCCAATCTATTGATACCCAGTCTAAATTGGATGCGCTATCCCGCCCCAAAGCCTCACCCCGCCTCATCCATATCCAGCACCTTCCCCGGATTCATCCGGTTCTCCGGATCCAGCGCCAGCTTGATCATTCGCATCACCGCCAACCCCTCCCCGTGCTCCGCCTGCAGGTACTTCTTCTTCCCCAGCCCCACGCCATGCTCACCCGTGCACGTCCCATCCATCGCCTGCGCCCGCTTCACCAGCCTGTGCGCAAAGGCTTCCGCCTCAGGCAACTCTTCCTCGCTCGGCAGGCACTGCACATGGAAATTCCCATCCCCCACGTGCCCCACCATCACCGCCGCAAACCGCTCCCAGTCCAGCTCCGCGCGCGTCGCAACAATGCACTCCGCCAGCCGCGAAATCGGCACACAAACATCCGTCGTCAGTACCCGCGAACCCGGTCGCAGCGCCCGCGTAGCGTAATACACATCGTGCCGTGCCTTCCACAGCCGCTCCCGTTCCCCCAGGCTCGTCTGCCGCTCAAAGCTCAGGCATCCATGCTCCCGCGCCAGCCCTTCCGCCATCTTTGCCGACTCCTCCACGCTCGCTTCGCTCACTCCGTGGAACTCAAACAGCAGCGTCGGACCCTCCCGCAGCCCAATTCCCGAGTACCGGTTCACCGCCGCCACCTGCGGCCCATCCATAAACTCAATCCGCGCCGGATTCACCCCCAGCTGGATCGCCTCAATCACCGTCTCCACCGCCGCCTGGATGATCGGGAAGCTCGCAATCGCCGCTCCCACCGCCTCCGGCTGCGCATGAAGCCGCACCGTCACCTCGGTAATCGTCCCCAGTGTCCCCTCCGAGCCCACAAACAGCCGCGTCAAGTCGTATCCGGCCGAGGACTTCCGCGCCCGCGTTCCCGTCGTGATCACCCGCCCATCGGCCAGCACCACCGTCAGCCCCAGCACATTCTCCCGCATCGTTCCGTAGCGCACCGCCGTCGTTCCGCTCGCCCGCGTCGCCGCCATCCCTCCCAGCGTCGCATCCGCCCCTGGGTCTATGAAAAACGTCAGCCCACTGCTCTCCAGCGCCTTCTGCAACTGCTTCCGGCTCACCCCCGCCTCCACAGTCGCGTCCATATCCGCCGCGCTCACCCGCAATATCCGGTTCATCTGCCGCATATCCAGGCAAATGCCCCCACGCAGCGCCTGCACATGCCCCTCCAGCGAAGTCCCTGCTCCAAACGGAACCATCGCCAGCCCATGCGCCGCGGCAATCCGCGCAATCCCGCTCACTTCCTCCGTCGTCACAGGAAAGCACACCACATCCGGCATCGCCGGGGGATGTGTGTCCTCCCCATGACTGTGGTGCTCCCGCACCGACTCAGCCGAGGTCACCCGCTCCCCCAGCAAGCTCTTCAGTTCCGCCAAAGCTGCTTGAATCGCCGCCTCACCCATGCCCCATGCACCCCCAAAACACCCATTCTACCCGCCACCAAGTATCATTCGTTCCATGCGCCGCATCTTGCTTCTAGCTGCCTGCTTGCTCACCATCGTTTCCGCCTCCGCGCAATCCCCCGCGCCCCTTTATGACACAGTCATCCTCCACGGCCGCGTCATTGACCCCGAAACCCACCTCGACGGCCTCCGCAACGTCGGCACCACTGCGGGCAAAATCGCCATCGTCACCACCGACCCCATTCAGGGAAAATCCACCCTCGACGCCACAGGTCTCGTCGTCGCTCCCGGCTTCATCGACCTCCACTCCCACGGCCAGGACCCCGAAAACTACCGCACCAAGGCCATGGACGGCGTCACCACTGCTCTCGAACTCGAAGTCGGCGTCTGGCCCGTCAACCCCTGGTATCAGGCCCGCGCCGGTCACGCATTAATCAACTACGGCGCCTCCGTCGGACACATTCCCGTCCTCATCGACGTCATGCACGACTCCGGCACTTTCCTGCCCCGCGACCGCGCCGTCACGGAAACCCCCACCCCCGCCGAACACGCCCTGGTCCTCGCCGACCTCCATCAGGGCCTCGCCGATGGAGCCCTCGGCATCGGCATGGGACTCGCCTACACCCCCCACGAAACCCCCGCCGACATCCTCCGCGTCTTCGAACTGGCTGCAGCAGCCAAACGTACCATCTTCGTCCACATGCGCACCCCCGGCGGACTCGTCCCCGGTGTCGTCGACTCACTCCAGGAAATGATCGCCGACTCCGCTGTAACAGGTGCAGCAGTACACATAGTACACATCAATTCCATGGCCAATAAACTCACGCCCATCGCGCTCGAAATGATCCACGGCGCACAGGCGCGCGGCCTCGACGTCACTACCGAAGCCTACCCCTACACCGCCGGAGAAACCCGGCTTGACTCCGGCGTATTTGCCGGCGACTGGCAGCATCAGCTCGATATCTCCTACAACGACCTGCAATGGGTCGCCACCGGTGAGCGCCTCACCGCCGACACCTTCGCCCGCTACCGCAAGCAGGGCGGACTCGTGCTCACTTTCACCAATACTCAGCAAATGGTCGATCTGGCCATGGCCGACCCCGCCGTCATGATCGCCACTGACGGCATCCTCGCCAACGGCAAAGGCCATCCCCGCGCCGCCGGCTCCTACGCCCGCCTGCTCGGCGCCTACGTCCGCGACCGCAAGATTCTCACCCTCATGGAAGCCATCCGCCGCAGCTCCCTCGCGCCCGCCCAGCGCCTTGAAGCCGCCAGCCCCGCCTTCCACCACAAAGGCCGCATCCAGGTTGGCGCAGACGCCGACATCGCCGTCTTCGACCCCGCCACAGTCCTGGATCGCGCCACCTACGCCAACCCCGGCCTATACTCCACCGGCTTTCGCTACGTTCTCGTCAACGGCACAGTCGTAGTCCACGACGGCCACCCCGACGAGTCCACCTTCCCCGGCCAGGGCCTCCGCGCCGATCCGGTCCAATAACGCCGCGCGAGCCGAAAACTCTGCCGGTGTACCATACTTCCATGTCCAGCTATCGCGTCATCTTGCATCCCTCTGAGGAAGGCTACAGCGTCTCCTGCCCCGGCCTGCCCGGCTGCTGGTCGCAGGGCGCAACCGAGGCTGAAGCCCTCGCCAATATCCAGATCGCCATCCGCGAATACATTGCCGCCGCCGAAGAACTGGCCCGCGACACAGACAGCCGCATCGTAGAGGTCGCGGTCGCCTAGCTGAGCCGCACAACCCATGCCTAAACTGCCCGGAATCCCTCATCTGAAAGCTGTCGCCGCGCTTGAGAAAGCCGGCTTTCGTATCCTGCGCCAGGGCGCGCGCATCGTCATGACCGACGGCGTACGCATCCTCACCATTCCTCGCCACAACCCGGTCAACGCCTTTACTATGGGCGGAATCGTCCGCGACGCCGGCCTCACCCTTGAGGCCTTTCGCGAACTCCTCTGGGCTTTTCCGCAAGCAAATGCGTTACTCCAGGCCCAGCATCCAGTTCTCCAGATTCTTCTTGAACTCGCCCATAAACTTGCCCGCATCGGCCCCATCAATCAGCCGATGGTCAAAGCCCAGGCAGTAGTGCTGCATCCACCGGATTCCGATCACGTCGTTCCCGTCCGCGTCCGTCACCACGGCAGCCTCTTTGTTCAGCCCGCCAATGGCCAGAATCGCCGACTCCGGCTGGTTCAAAATTGGCGTCCCAAACTCCCCGCCAAACACCCCGGAATTCGTCAGCGTAAACGTCGACCCCGACGCCTCATCCGGCTTCAGCCGCTTGGCCCGCGCCCTTTCCGCCAGGTCGCCAATCGCCCGCGTCAGTCCCAGGAAATCCCGCCCCTCGGCCTCGCGAATCACCGGCACAATCAGCCCCCACTCCAGCGCTACCGCAATGCCCAAATTGATGTGCTGGTGGTACCGAATTGCGTCCCCTTCCAGCGACGCATTCAAGATCGGATAGTTCTTCAGCGCCTGCACCGTAGCCGCCGCAATAAACGGCATATACGTCAGCTTGGCGCCGGTCCGCTGTTCAAATCCCTTCCGCTCCCGTGCTCGCAGTTGCACAATCCGCGTCATGTCCACCTTGTACACGCTGTACACATGCGGCGCCGTGAACGCGCTTTCCACCATCCGCTGCGCAATAATCGACCGCATCCGGCTCATCGGCACGAGTTCGCCCGGCGAGGGCGCAGTCGCTGCGGCAATCTCCGCCGCCGGCCGTGGCGCGCTCGCTCCAGCCCCATACTTGGCCAGAAACTCCAGCGCATCGTCCTTCGTAATCCGCCCGCCCATCCCCGACCCGGCAATAAACCGCAAATCCAGGTTGTGCTCGCGCGCAATCCGCCGCACCAGCGGAGACGACCGGATCTTTCCCCCCGGGTGCTCCACCTCCGGCAGCGTCTCCGCAATCGGAGCCACCGAAGCAACCGGCGTAGCCTCGGCTGCTTCGGCCACCGGCGCTGCCGCTCCTACGCTGCCGCCAATCACCGCCACTACCGTGTTGATCCCCACCGTATCGCCCTGCTGCGCGTGGATGGCCGTCAGCACGCCAGCCACGGGTGCAGGAATCTCCGCATCCACCTTGTCCGTTGAAATCTCAAACAGCGGCTCGTCCTTCTGCACCGCGTCGCCGACCTTCTTCAGCCACTTGGTGATCGTGCCCTCAAAGATCGACTCGCCCATCTGCGGCATCACCACATCCACGCCGCCAGTCAGCACAGCCTCCGCCGGGGAAGCCTCAACTGTCGCCACACCGGCCAGCTCCACAGCCTCGCCCACCAGCGCCACCACCGAGTTCACAGCGACAGTTTCGCCCTCTGTCGCGCGAATCTCCGTCAGAATCCCGGCCACCGGCGAAGGAATCTCCGCATCCACCTTGTCCGTCGATATCTCGAACAGCGGCTCGTCCTTCAGGACAGGATCGCCCACCTTCTTGAGCCACTTCGTGATGGTTCCTTCAAAGATCGACTCGCCCATCTGGGGCATAACCACTTCGGTCGCCATGGCTCTTCATCCCTCGCTCAAGACGCGCGTCACCAAACCACGCCGCCGGACTGCTGCTAGACAGTATAAAGTGCCGCATCACACCCGCTCTGTGCTTCCGCCCACATCCCGGCTCAGCCGCTCCAACTCCGCCGGAATCCGCAGCGGAACCCCCACCGTCCGGTAGCTCTCTCGCAGAGCCGGCAAATCCGCCATCGCCAGCACATGCTCGCCAAACGCCTGCCCAAAGCACCGCGCCGCCGCATCGGCCACCGCTTCCAGCCCCGGCACTGGCCTCGCTCGATCCATCTCCCGTTCCAGGCTCGTAGCCTCCCGGTCCGCAATCCCGCAAGGCACAATCCACTGGAAATCCTCCAGCCGCGTCGTCACGTTCAGCGCAAACCCGTGCGATGTAATCCCCCGCGACACATGTACCCCAATCGCCGCAATCTTCTTCTCCGCCTCACTTGCGTTCTCGCCCGCGCCCGGCACAGTCCAAACTCCCGTTCGCCCAGCCACTCGTCCCGTCACCACCCCATACCCGGCGCACACCCGCATCAGCGCGTCTTCCATCCGCCGCACATAGTCCACCGGCCCCAGCCGTCCGCCCTTGCCGTTGCTCAGGCTCCGCAGGTCAAATATCGGATACCCCACCAGCTGCCCCGGCCCGTGATACGTCACGTCCCCGCCGCGGTTCACCTCGTGTACCGCAATCCCCCGTGCTGCCAGCATCGCGTCCGTCGCCAATATATTGCTTCGCCGCGCATTTCGCCCCAGCGTCAGCACCGCCGGATGCTCCAGCAGCAGCAGCACATTGTCCACGCGACCCTGGTGCCGAGCCTCAATCAGCTCCGCCTGCAACTCCAGGCCCGTCGCATAATCCGTCCGCCCAAGATACAAATACTGGATCATCGAACCCTCCCCACCGGTCAAACCGCTGCCTCGGCCAGTTTCTCCCGGGTCAGCTCGTTCAGCACTCGCAACGCCTCCGGCATCTCCGGGCTCACAATCCCCGGATGCGCCATCTCCATCACCCGTTGCGGAGCCACAAGGCCACTCGGCTCCGCCAGCGCGCCCTTCACCCAGCCCACCGCCGCCAGACCTTGCCGTCCGGTAAATGTCTGCTCGATGTAGAACCACCGCTCATCCCAGCACACCAGCCGCGTCGCCAGCTCAAACCGCGCAAACAGCCCCAGCGATCGCCGATACGTCATCCACACCCCGCCCACCAGCGGCGTCCACCGCGCCTTCAATATCGGCTTCAGCAGCCCCGCCCGCGACAGCAGATGCATTCGCCCGTAGTCCATCTCGCTCAGGTACCGCGAGTTGTTCAGATGAAAATTGAAGTCGATGTCGTTCGGCCACACCCGCAGCCGTATCGTGTCCGTCCCCAGCGGCTCAATCGGCGGCAGCGGCAGCAAACTCTGCCGCAAAGCCAACAGCGGAATTCGTACAAAACTATTGAAATGCGCCAAGGTTTTCCCTCTCGCTTTAGTGTAGTCGCGCACTCAACACAGCCTTTTGCTCTCCCCAACAAATCCCCGCCGACACACCTTTTCCCGCCAAAAATCCGCCCGAGAAAAAGTTTTCTGGCGCATCATGGCCCCAATCGGCGACAATTCCCCTCGATATGTCTCCTTACACCCGACGCTCCTTCCTCAAGCGCGGTGCAGCCGCTTCCCTCGCTGTTTCCGCTGGTCTCATCGCTCCCCGCCTCTACGCCGCCTCCCCGCTCAAAAGCTCCAGCCGAATCCTCGTCGGCACCGGCAAGGGAGACGGCTCCGGCTCCATCCAGGCCTTCCACTGGGACGCCTCCACCGGCACCCTCACTCCCGAAGGCACCGCTGCGGAAATCACTGACTCCACCTGGCTCGAGCTCTCTCCTGACCGCCACTACCTTTACGTCGCCAGCGAGCTCAGCGAGTTCCAGGGCAAGCCCACTGGCGCCGTTTCCAGCTTCAAGTTCGAACATGACAAGCTCGAACTCATCAACCAGGTCAACTCCGCCAGCCCCGGCACATGCCAGGTTGGCGTCGATGCCACCGGCAACGTCCTCGTCTCGGTCGACTACGGCGGCGGCTCCGCCGCCAGCTTCGTCAGCCAGTTCGGCAAGCTCTCCGGCCCTCAGTGGAGCGAGCACTACGGCGGGTACCAGGAAAAGGGCATGGCAACCGGCCCCGTCGCCGACCGTCAGGAAGCGGCCCACGCCCACTTCGCCAGCTTCTCGCCCGACAACCGCTTCGCCTTCGTCAACGACCTGGGCGGAGACCAAATCCACATCTACAAGCTCGACTCCGGCTCCGGCCAGCTCACCACCACCGGCGCCTACAACTCCAAGCCCGGCGCGGGCCCGCGCACTCTCCACTTCCACCCCAACGGCAAAATCGCCTACTGCGTCAACGAGCTCAGCTCCAGCGTCGATGTCCTTGCCTGGAACCCGTCCGACCGCTCCCTTACGCCCATCCAGCATGTACCCCTGCTGCCCGCCGACGAACCCAAGACCGTCACCAACACCGGCTGCGACGCCGTCATCACCAAAGACGGCAAATTCGCCTACTTCGCCAACCGTGGCGACGACTTCCTCATGAGCTTCACCGTCGACCCAAAATCCGGCAAGCTCACCCAACTCGGCGACAACCCCCGCGTTCCCTCGGGCGGCAAGACCCCGCGCAACTTCCGCCTCGATCCCACCGAAACCTGGATCCTCGTCGCCAACCAGACCTCCGGCAACCTAACCGCAATCGCCCGCGACCCCAAAACCGGAACCCTCGCCCAAGAGGGCAAAAACGTCCCCTGCCCCAAACCCATGTGCATCGTCTTTGTGTAGCAGAATAGACTCCCCGTACGAGCACATTCCAACGCACCAGCATCGGCCCCTCGCGCAAGTCGGGGGCTCATCGCCATTCTGGACGCAAAACGACCTCACCGCCGCCCGATCAACCGGCAGCGTCAATTGCGAAGAAAAATGTACAGGGAAGTAGTCGGGAAAGTACTTTAAGCCCCCACCAGCGATGTATCGCTGAAGGCCACAGACGGCCCCAGCTCCTCGGCATTCTCCAGCGCCGGATGCGGAACCCCGGCATGGACCATCTCCCACGCCGACCGATCCTTCATCAGCCGGCTCACCAGCGCGGTATGCATCGCGTGCCCCGCGCGCATGGCAAACACCTTGCCCTGGATGCGCTTGCCCGCCAGCGCCAGGTCCCCAATCAGGTCCAGCACCTTGTGCCGCACGTACTCGTTCTCAAACCGCAACGGCCCGTTCTCCGGCCCCTTCGGTGTCAGAATAATCGCGCTCTCCGGCCCCGCACCGCGAATCAAGCCCATATTTCGCAGTTTCGCCTCGTCCGCCTTGTACCCAAATGTCCGCGCCGGGGCTATCTCCGCCCCGTAGGTCTCCGTCTCCAGATCAACGCAAAAGCTGTCATGACCAATCGGCGCGGGAAAATCAATCTCGTACGTAATGCTGTAGCCCTCGCCCGGATACACGCCGATAAACTTGTCCCCTTCGTGTACTTCCACAGGCTTCAGAATCCGCAGGTATTCCCGCCGCCGCCGCTGCAACCGGATGCCAACCGCCTGAAAAGCCTCCACATACTCCCGAGCGCTCCCGTCCAGAATCGGCAATTCCAGGTTGTCCAGCTCCACGATTACGTTGTCCACGCCCATGCCGATCAACGCCGAAAGCAAATGCTCCGTCGTCGAAATCAGCACGCCCTGCCGCATCAGGCTCGTGGCATAGCTCACCTTGGCCACGTTCCGACCCGTCGCAGGTATCTCAAAATTGTCCAGATCTGTTCGCCGGAAGACAATCCCCGACCCCGCCGGAGCCGGCAGCAGACGCATCGTCACCGGCGCGCCGCTATGGAGCCCTACGCCGGAAAACTCCAGCGCCGCCTCAATCGTCTGTTCCTGGTGCATCTTGTTCAGCAATACGGAGTCCCGGCTTCCGCGGGCCATAGCTCTCCCGCAATCAGTAGACTAGTCGCATTGCGCAACTTTTGGCCTGTGGCATTTTTGCCACACTATGAGCCATTTTCAGCAGATTCGCGACCGCTGCTGGAGCCTCTCGCGCCGCGCTTACCCATCTTCAGTCCCGCCCCGCACCCTTCGCCTGCTTGGCCGCGTACATCGCCGCATCCGCCCGCTTCATCAGGCTCTCCACCGTATCGCCTTCCACCACCATCGCCGCGCCTGCCGACACGGAAAGCGATATCCGGTTCCCGTTCGGCCCCAGAACCTGCGTCTCCCGCACCAGAATCGTCCATCTCCGCGCCATCTTCAGCAAACTATCCATGTCGATACCCCGGATAATCGCCACAAACTCGTCTCCGCCCCAACGTCCTAAAATATCCGTCGGACGCACAAACCCGCCCATCGACTTCGCCGCTTCCTGCAGCACCAGGTCACCCGCCGCATGCCCATGGCTGTCGTTCACGCCCTTGAAACGATCCAGGTCCAGCATCATCACACCAAACGGCTGGTGATGCACACCATACTCCGCCAGCGACGTACTCAGCGCCATCTCCAGAAAACGCCGGTTGGGGAACTGCGTCAGCTCGTCCAGAAACGCCAACCGCTCCAGCTCCCGCGTCCGTCGCTGCGTCTGGTGCAGAGCCGTGCTGTCGCTGAAAACCTCCACCGCTCCCGTAATCCGCCCCTCCGCGTCCCGTATCGGCTCCACATTCACCAGCACCGGTACCCGGCCACCCTTCTTGTGCCGCAGAAACACAGTCGACTGGTGCGATTTCCCATCCGCAAGGCACTCTGTCAATGGGCAGCCTTCCCGGCACAGGTTCTTCCCGTCGATATCCACGTGGCACAGAATGTCATCCTGGCAGTACCGCCCAACCACTTCCTCCCCGGTATAGCCCGATATCTGCTCCGCGCCTTTGTTCCAGTACTGTATGCGCCGATGCGTGTCCACGAAATACACCCCATCGCTCATGTTTTCGACGAGATTCTTGTAAAACTCAACATTTTTCGGGGGTATCAATGGCGTGGGCCCTTCTCGCTTCGATTATTCCACCGGATTGGGTGACCAGCAACCAGCGGGTGCGAAAATGGAGCTTCAGTCCGGCTCCCGGAGATTCCCCATGCCGCAAGCACCTTCCGCCTCAGTTCCCATGCGCGCCCTGCTCGCCGGCGCGCGCCGTATGCAGCCCGACCTGCTCGCCCTTACCACCCGGCTCGTCCGTGCGGAATCCCCCTCCGACGACAAGTCCGCCGTCGATGCCTGCATGGACCTCGCAGCCGCCCACGCCCTCACCCTCGGCGGACGCGTCAAGCGTCACCGCCAAAGGCTCTGGGGAGACGTCCTCGAACTCCGCTTCGGCCCCCGCCGCTCCGATCCTGCCCGCCGCATTCTCCTCCTCGGCCATCTCGACACTGTCTGGCCCATCGGCACCCTCCAGCACATGCCCTGCCGCATCGCCAACGACCCCGCCGGGCACCGCCGCCTCTTCGGCCCCGGCACGCTCGACATGAAAGTCGGCGTCGCCATGGCCTTCACCGCCATCCAGCTCCTCACGGAAATCGGCGCACTTGACCGCGAAATCATCCTCCTGCTCAACAGTGAAGAGGAGGTCGGCAGCCCCGTCTCCCGCCCCATCACCGAAAAACTCGCCCAGCAATCCGCCGCCGTCTACGTCCTTGAGCCGGCCCAGGGTCTGGCCTACAAAACCGCCCGCAAAGGCACCGGAAACTGGCGGATCACCGTCCACGGACGCGCCTCCCACGCCGGCGTCGACTTCACACAGGGCCGCTCCGCCATCCGTGAACTCGCCCGCCTCATCGAGAAAATCTCCGCCTGGACCGATCTCCCCCGCGGCATCACCGTCAACGTCGGCGTCATCGCCGGCGGCAGCAAATCCAACGTGGTCCCCGCCGAAGCATGGGCTGAAGTCGATCTCCGCACCGCCCGCAAAGCCCAGGTCCCGCGCATGGAAAAACGCTTCGCCGCCCTCAAGCCCACCAGCAAGGCCAGCGGCTGCTCCCTCACCGTCGAGGGCGGCATCAACCGCCCCCCCATGGAGCGCACCCGCGGCACCGTCAAGCTCTTCCGCCGCGCCCAGGCTCTCGCCCGCCAGCTCGACTGGCAGCTCGACGAGGCCTCCACCGGCGGAGCATCCGACGGCAACTTCACCTCCGCCCTCGGCATCCCCACCCTCGACGGCATGGGCGCCGTCGGAGAAGGCGCGCACGCCCCCCACGAGTGCGTCCTCCTCGACGACCTCGCACCCCGCACCGCTCTGCTCGCCGCCCTCATCGCGGGATAGCCCTACCACCCCACGCGGTACCATGAACCGTGGACCATCCCATGCCAAACCGCCCCTGCTGGGTCGAAATTCGCACCCAGGCCCTCGAAGAGAACTACCGCCTACTCGCCTCCACGGCCCCCGGCCAACTCCTCGCCGTCGTCAAATCCGAGGCGTACGGGCACGGCCTCGCCCTCTGCGCACCCGCCGCCGTCCGTGCCGGAGCACGCTGGCTCGGCGTCACCACCGTCGAAGAGGCCATCGCCGCCCGCGCCCTCTGCCCTCAAGCGGAAATCCTCGTCATCAGCGGCCCATTTCCCCTACAGGGCCCCGCCGTCATCGCCCATCGCCTCACCGCCGTCCTTTGGGAGCCATGGCAGCTCGCCGAGCTCGAACAAGCCGCCCGCGCCGCCAACTGCCCGCCCAACTCCGTCCCCGTCCATCTTGAGATCGACACCGGCATGAGCCGCCAGGGCATTGCACCTGAGGCCATCCCAGCCTTCCTCGCGCACTTCTCTGCTGACCGCCCCCTCCGCCTCGGCGGCATCATGACCCACCTCTACGCCGCAGAGGAGTCCAACCACCTCATCACCAACCAGCAACTCGCCAGCCTCGCCCCCGTCCTCGACCACCTTCACGCCGCCGGCCTCCACACCACCTGGCTCAACGTCGGCAACTCCGCCGCCGTCCTCGACCCCGCCATCTCCCACTCCCTCGCCACCCTCGCCGCCGCTCACGGTATGCGCCTCATGCTGCGTCCCGGCCTCGCTCTCTACGGCCTCGCACCCGCTTTCACCCCCACGGAACCAGCCGTCGTCACTGCTCTTCGTACCCAGCTCCAGCCCGTCCTCACCTGGAAAACCCGCATCGTCGGCATCCGCACACTCCTGCCCGGCCAACTCGTCGGCTACAACGGCACCTTCGTCGCTACCGAGCCGATGCGCATCGCCCTGCTCGCCGTCGGCTATGCCGACGGCCTTCGCCGCTCCCTCTCCAACTGCGGCCACGTCCTCGTCGCCGGCCAGCGCGCCCCCATCGTCGGACGCATCTCCATGGACCAGGCCACCATCGACGTCACCGAAATCCCCAACCTCGCTCCCGGCGACGAAGTCGTACTCCTCGGCTCTCAGGGCTCCGAATCCATCCCCGCCGAAGAGCACGCCGCCCTCGAAGACACCATCGTTTGGGAGGTCTTCACCTCCATCGGCTCTCGCGTCCAGCGCCGCCCTGTTTAACCCGTCCCCCAGCCCCCACCCGCCGCGCTGATAAAATCGCAATTACCCGATGCTCAACAACCTCTACGCTCGCTGGATGTACAACTGGGAAACGCGCCTCACCATGCGCGACTCCAACCGCATCGTCCGGCCGCTCGAGTGGGGATTCAACTGGATCGAGCCCTTTCTCCAGCAATCCGGCCTCGCCCCCCGCGCCGCCCGCCTCGGCGCCAGCCCCGCCATCGACTCCTCCCAGGCCTACGACCTTATGGTCGACGTCAACTCCGCCATCCTCGCCGACAGCGAGAGCTTCTTCGACTACCGCCGACCCACCGATTTCCGCCTGGAGTGGCGCGCACCCCATCTCTTCCCCACCAACGTCCGCCCCGAAACCCTCGAAAAGGACGCCCGCATCAAGGAGCTTGCCGCCGAAGGCCGCCTGCCCCAGGCCCGCTTCCTCCGCTTCACCTCGCCCGAGCGAACTCCCTACGCGGAAAACGACCTCGTCAACGCCCGCTGGTACCCCGCCGACCCCAAAAAGCAGGCCGGCAAGCCCAAACAGGCCATCGTCATCCTGCCCCAGTGGAATGCCGACGCCTTCAGCCACAACGCCCTGGCCTCCATCTTCAACCGCATGGGCATCTCCGCGCTGCGCCTGTCCAAGCCCTATCACGACATCCGCCGCCCTTCGGAACTGGAGCGCTCCGACTACGCCGTCAGCGCCAACATCGGCCGCACCCTCTCCGCCACCCGTCAGGCCGTCGTCGATATCCGCTGCTGCATCGACTGGCTTGAATCGCAGGGATACGAGCAATTCGGCGTCCTCGGCACCAGCCTCGGCAGTTGCTACACCTTCCTCGCCAGCGCCCACGACAAGCGCATTCGCGTCAACGCCTTCAACCACGCCTCCGCCGCCTTTGGAGACGTGGTCTGGGCCGGCCAAAGCACCCGCCACATCCGCCAGGGACTCGAAGAAGCCGGCCTCACACAGGACAAGATGCGCGCCCTCTGGGCCGGCATCAGCCCCATGCACCACTACGCCCGCATGGCCGCCTACCAGCAAACCGAGTGGACCAAGAAAGTCCTCGTCGTCTACGCCCGCTACGACCTAACCTTCCCCTACGAGTACTCCCTCGAAGTCCTCAAATCCTTTGCCGAACACGGCATCGACTTCGAGCCCCGCCTGCTCCCCTGCGGCCACTACACCACCGGCGAAACCCCCTACCAGTACATCGACGGCTGGCACCTCGGCTCCTTCGTCTACCGCGCCTTCAAATCCCTCCGCGAAGAACAACCCACCCCCACCCCAGCCCCCGAAGAAGAACTAGCCGCCCGCTAACCCTCCGCCAACCCCTGCCTTTGCAGCCCGATTAAGGCTGGCCGTAATACCCCGTACTGGTCCGAGCGACCACCCCCGGCCGCGAAACCTGCACCTTCACCTCGTGATACTCGTTTACTTGAGCCGTCTGCGCGGGCGTATACGAAATCGCATAGTAGGCGCCCAGGTCCCCCACGCATTGGGCAATCTGCCCTGCCAGATCGTTGCTGGGGTTCAGCACGCGTCCACCGCTTTCCACGGCAAATACCTGCAATGCCAGGTCTCCCGATTCCGCCTCATGGGCAGACTTCACCCCCCGCAGGAACTCTTTGTAGCTCGCTCCCTCCGCCGTGTTGCTCATGATCGGCCCCGCCCGCCCCTGCTGCGGTGCTTCTGCGGCCACCATCGCTCCGCCATAGGGCTGCGTCAAGACACCAGGCGTGCCTGCCATCGGGGAGCCCACGGGTGCGACGCTGTAAAGCGCCATGTGAGCTTCCCGGATGCGCGTCGAAATCTCCACAATCGCCTCAAACGTCCGCGCCCGATCCGCGGAGGAAGATCCGTAATTCGACCCCGCCATCATCGGCCAGCCCGGGCCCGTCCAGATCAGAATCTTCCTGTTCGGTGACTTCGCTTCATTCTCGGCAATCGAAGCCAGCGCGCGAACCGACAACTGGAATCGCTCTCCCTCGCCAATCCCGGCGGAATGTACCGCCCCGCTTGCCTGGCCCAGCACCGCCCCCAAGGCATGTCCATCCGTCGATGGGCGGGGCTGTATCCGCAGCCCGTCCTGGGTCAAGACCATAATCGAAGTCGGATAGCCGAGATGCCCACCATCCAGCTCCAGAAACTTCCCGATCTGCGATCGCGCAATACTCGCTTCCTCAAAGCTCGAGTTCACCAGGTCCAGCAGCAAGATCACCTCAACCGGCTGGTCAGCCGCGCCCGCCGCGCTGTCAATCGCATGGAAAGAAACGATCTCCTGGCTCTTCTTGTTGTCCAGAATTGTGAAATCCTTGGCCCCAAGGCCCGGCACGGGGGCACCCTGCTTGCCGGTCACCACCACATTCAGTTGGATCTTGCCCTCGGTGCCATCAGCCTTGGGTGCAGGGCGCGTCACAAGTCGTGGGCCGTCGGCTACCGGCGCAGGCGCAGATTGCGCCGGAGCCCCGACCGGAACACCAGCCTGCTGCGCAAACGCAACTCCCGAAAGGCAAACCACAAACAACCACAAACCGTGCGGCTTCCTCATGCGATTCTCCTCGCGCAGGATGTCTCTGGATTCCTTCTCGAAAGCATACTCCCCCTCCACCGGCCAGGTCTCCATCTCCGGATCCCCGCGCATCGGGCACCACTCTCCCGTTCTCCGCAAGCCAGGAAACCTCAGGGTGCCCCATCCATGACCCGCGTTTTTTGCGGGGCATGGGTGGGATTGACCAGTCCCCCGTCCTCCAGACCCCAAAAACCGCCATCGAGCGCAGCTCGATCCCACTAACCACTAACCGCAAAATACCTGCTTCCAATTAACCCCAAAACGCGCACAATGGAAACATGAGCAAGACCCAGCCCAACCAGCCCGAGCCGATTCCCCCCTCCCCGCTGCCGGAATAACCAAAAAGCGCCCAAAATCACACTTCGTTCTCTTTTGTTTCGCTTTTTGGTATAGGGGCCCAATCGAATCAACAACTTAACTTTTCAGTTTCGCTTGTAAAACAGCCTAAAAGGCACTTTTGGGGTCCCCTTACGGCAACTGCCCCAAATCCAGCCCCAGCAGCTTCGCCGGATCCAGCATCGCTCCCTGCCATCGCACGGCCCAGTGCAAATGTGGCCCCGTCACCCGCCCCGTAGCTCCCGACAACCCCAACCGCTGTCCCTTCACCACCATCTCCCCGGCCTTCACATCAATCCGCGACAGGTGCATCGAGATCGTCATCAGCCCCTGCCCATGGTCCACCATCACGCAGTTCCCTTCGAAGTACAGCTTCTCCGCCAGCACAACGCGGCCCGCATTGCCGGCCATCACCGGCGTCCCCATCCCCGCTTTGAAGTCCATTCCCTTGTGGATCGATGCGAGCTTCCCGTTGAACATCCGCCGCGTCCCAAAGCTGTCCGTCGCCTCCGCCCGCACCGGAGCCACAAAGCTCCCCTCCCACAACGGCCGCCCGTCGCTCGTCGCGAACGCCTTCTCCTTGGCCGCCACCGCCGCGGCAATCTCCGCCTGATCCTCCGGCCCGGGCTCCACAAACCTCGGTGCAACCGTCAGCGATCCCGTCTTGTAGTGCGCCGCATGAACCGTCGCCGCCATCGAGAAATCCCGCTCCCGCTCCCCCTCCCAGCCCGTAATCGTCACCCGCGACGGTCCCACCGCCGCCTCCACATCCACCCCGGCCAGTGCATACCAGCACGCGCCCTCCCGGAAAAACCCAATCTTCCGCCCCAGCCACTCGCCCTCCATCCGGCTCACCGCCGCTACCCCGCACACCCGAATCAGCTCCGGCGAACCCGCCACCACCTCCGCCGGCGTCAGAGTAGTCTGCCCCTGCGCCGCCAGGGCCGCCACCATCCACAATCCCACCCCTACATATCGGAATCCCGTCATTGCCTCAGCATATCGGACTTCGGGGGAGACAAACCCACCTCCGCCCGTTACGATTCCGTGTGGCGGCTCGCGCACCCATGCGACCACGCCGGAGGCCCACCACCATGGCAGCGGACTGGAACAGACGGCAGTTCATCGGCACCTCGGCAGCGCTCGCTCTCGCCGCAACCCAACCCAATCTCTGGGCGGCGGCACCAACCCCGCTCACCGGGCGCTTCCTCACACACGTCTCCATCCTCCGCGTCAATCAGATCGAGGTCACCCCCACCCGCAACATCGGCCTCGACGAAGCCCCGGACAACAGCCCCGCACGCGTCCGCTCCCGCCGCGAAGCCTTTGCCCGCGGCTGCCCCGGCGGCAGCATGACCTGGGCCATCAGTTGGCTCGCCCTCCACGACACCCGCCCGGAGTACATTGAGGCCCGCCGCCTCCTCGTCGACTACCACCACCGCTACGGCGACGAAATCACCTTCATCCCCGGCGGCTACTTCGCCCCCATGTACGACACCCGCGACAACAACCGCCGCACCATCGACACCGCCCTGCGCATGATCTCCGACTTGGTCGGCGACAACTACCGGCCCCAGTCCCTCGTCGCCGGCTACCTCGACGCCGCCAACCAGCAGTACCTCGCCGCCGACCAGGGCATCCACGTCTGCCAGGGGCAAATCTGGAGCCAGCACGGCATCGACAACGGCGACGGCGACGGCGGCATCTGCTACCCCTACTACCCCAGCCGCGAACATTACCTCAAGCCCGCTCAGGGTCCGGCCGACTTCATCGATTGCGTCTGCCTCGACGGCTGGACCTGCGACTTCCTCACCGCCCGCCGCGAGGGCTTTCAGGGAGGCTTCAACAGCCGCCTCGGCATCGGCCCCATCGAGACCGTCGGCAACCTCGGCCTCACCGTCGGCCGCCGCGAAATGATGGACACCACCGCCATGCACTTTGACACCGGCCGCGCCCTCAACGGCTTCGCCTTCGTCACCTCCATCTGGGAGCTCTCCATAGGCCACGACGAAGACCTCGCCTGGTGGCTTCAGGCCGTTCGCGACCGCTGGCCCGACACGCAGGTCATGACCGAAGGACAATTCGGCCTCGCATGGCGTAAACACACCCCCACCAACCACGGCCTCAACTACCGCTTCGACGCCAAAGGCACCGGCGCGCCCGGCTCGGAAAAGGAACTCGAAATCCGCTGGTTCATGAACCAGGAATTCCGCCTCGCCCTGCTCTCCAACTGGCAGCTCGCCACCCCTCCCCAGGTCATCGACTTCACCCGCTACGACCTCCCGGCCCACGAGCCCAGTGCCCTCCAGCGCGAGTGGAGCCTCATGAACGTCCTCAACCAGAAAGGCACGCGCCCCCAGGACAAGCCCGTCGCCTTCCGCCAGCTCCCACCCGGCGATCAGCACATCATCCTCGCCCACTACCCGGAGCTCAAGAGCCTCGTTTGACGGAATTCCTGTCGCCCCGCCGCCGGAACCCGCGCTAAAATTGAACCATGAACCGCGTTCCGGACTCTTTTGCCTTTCCGCTGGCCCAGGTTGACCCTGAGGTTGCCGCCGCTCTAGATCACGAGACCCTCCGTCAGCATGAGGGCCTGGAAATGATCGCCAGCGAAAACTTCGTCTCGGAAGCCGTCCTCGAAGCCGCGGGTTCCGTCTTCACCAACAAATATGCTGAGGGCTACCCTGGCAAGCGCTACTACGGCGGCTGCGAATTCACCGACGTTGTCGAAAACCTCGCCCGCGATCGCGCCAAACAGCTCTTCGGCGCAGAGCACGCCAACGTTCAGCCCCACTCCGGCTCCCAGGCCAACGCCGCGGCCTACATGGCGGTCCTCCAGGCTGGCGACACCATCCTAGGCCTTGATCTGGCCCACGGCGGCCACCTCACCCACGGCCACAAGCTCAGCTTCTCCGGCAAGCTCTATCGCCCCACCTTCTACACCGTCCGCAAAGACACCGAAACCATCGACTACGACGAGCTTGAGTCCATCGCCGTTCGCGAACAGCCCAAGGTCATCATCGGCGGCGCCAGCGCCTACTCCCGCATCTGGGACTTCGCCCGTATGCGCCAGATTGCCGACAAAGTCGGCGCCAAGCTCATCATCGACATGGCCCACATCGCCGGCCTCGTCGCCGGCGGTGTCCATCCCTCGCCCGTGCCCCACGCGCAAATCGTCACCACCACCACCCACAAAACCCTCCGCGGACCCCGCTCCGGCCTCATCCTCTGCCACCAGGATCTGGCCGCCGCCGTCGATCGCGCCGTCTTCCCCGGCCAGCAGGGCGGTCCCCTCGTCCACATCGTCGCCGCCAAGGCCGTCGCGTTCAAAGAAGCGCTACAGCCTGACTTCGCCGTCTATGCCGCGCAGGTCGTGGCAAACGCCAAGGCTCTCGCCGCGGAACTCCAGCAGCTCGGCTATCGCATCATCTCCGGCGGCACGGACAACCACGTCATGCTCGTCGATGTCTTCTCCAAGGGCATGTTCGGCTCGGAAGCGGAACTCGCCCTCGGCAAGGCCGGCATCACCGTCAACAAGAACGCAATTCCCTACGACACCAACCCCCCGCTCAAGCCCTCCGGCATCCGCATCGGCACCCCGGCGCTCACCACCCGCGGCCTCGCCGAGGACGAAATGCGTCTCATCGCCTCTTGGATTGGCCGAGCTCTCAATGCCCGTAACGACGATGCAGCCCTCGAAAAGATCCGCCACGAGGTCGCTGAGCTCGCCAACCGCTTTCCCCTATACGCCTGGAAGCGCCCTGCGGCCGTCGCCGTTTAACCACCGTCAACCCGACCCAACACTGCAGCGGCATGACCCCCAAGGTCATGCCGCTCTTTGCATCTCAGCCATCCACCAGCCATCTCAATCAATTTCCACAAAAGCTTGGGCAACTTCTGCCGATTCATCGTGTTTCTCATCAACAGAAGGGCGAAGCGAAACCGGCCGTTGCTACAATGTTCCCGGCGCTCAACGCCCCTGGAGGACGAGATGAAGCCCCTTATCAGTTTTTTGGCTCTGGCAATGCTTGCAACCCTGCCGGCAATGGCTCAGGAACATCACGGCGCACCACCGCAGCAACATGTCGCAGCCCGGCCGCCTTCCCGCGGGCCCGCGCCCGTCAGGCAAGAGCAGGCACGTCCCGCGCAGCCCAATCGCAACTTCTCCGATCAGCAAGGCCACCCCAATGCGCCTCACGTCGACCGCCAGGATGGCAGAACCACATGGGTCGGCCATGACACCGGCCGCGGAGACGCCAACTATCACCTCGATCGCCCCTTTGAGCATGGCCGATTCACCGGCGGCTTCGGTCCCAGCCATCGCTGGCACCTGGTCGGCGGAGGGCCCTCCCGCTTCTGGTTCAACGGATGGTACTGGAGCGTCGCTCCCTATGACATCGGCTACGCAGACGGCTGGCTCTGGGACAGCGACGACATCGTCATCTATCCCGATCCAGATCACGACGGCTGGTACCTCGCCTACAACACTCGCCTCGGCACCTATGTGCACGTCGAGTACATGGGACCGCAATAGCCGCCGCTGCACCTCGCAACCCAGCGGGGCGTTGCCGCCAGGCAGGGCCCCGTTTTTGTGCCATCAGCGTCATCCCCACCTTCCCACTCGCCAACGCCCTGCGCCTCCGTGTAGCATGGTGAACGCGTAAGTTTCCCCGCATTCCGCCCTACTCAATCGGTTGAATGCGAAGTTTGGCAATCCGGGCCCTCGCGTATGGAAAGACCGCAGCGCTGGCGTCCCGCCGCCCCAACGGAGTGGATCATGAAGCTGTTCTCATTGCCTGTCGCCGCCGGTGCTCTGCTGGCTGTCTCTTCCGCGCTCGCGTTGCCCGTCTACGCTCAGCCCGCGCAGCCCGCACTCCCCGCCCCCATCGTCCTCACCGGCGCCGACATCCGCCCCGCAACGTCGCTCAACGGCGACTGGCACATCATCCCCGACCCCTACCAGACCGGCCTCTATGACTTCCACAAGCACGAGATCGCCCGCGGATGGTTCGTTAATCAGAAAGCCAAGCCCGGCGACACCGGCCCCATCGATTACAACTTCTCCACCGCCGAAACCATCAAGGTCCCCGGCGACTGGAATACGCAGAAGCGCGAGCTCTTCTGGTACGAAGGCCTCATGTGGTACGAACGGGACTTCGACTACACCGCCAAGCCCAACACCCGCGTCTTCCTCCACATCGGCGCAGCCAACTACAAGTCCATCTTCTGGGTCAACGGCATCAAGGTCTGCGAACACGAGGGCGGATTCACCGCATTTCACTGCGACATCACCGACGCCCTGCAAAAGGGCAGCAACTTCGTCATCGCCGCCGTCGACAACACCCGCCACGAAGACGCCGTACCCACCACCCAAACCGACTGGTGGAACTACGGCGGACTCACCCGCGAAGTCTCCCTCATCGAGGTGCCCAGCACTTTCATCGACCAATACGACGTGCACCTCAGCAAGACCGAGCCGGGTGTGGTGGAGGGATGGGTCCACGTCCAGAATCCCCGTGCTCAAAACACGGTCGTGGTGGAGATACCGGAGCTGAACGCACGCATCGGGCCGGTTTTTCTCGACCGCGATGGAAGGGCGGCAATCCGTCTCACCGCAACCGGCTTGAAACTGTGGTCTCCTGAATCGCCGAAGTTGTACAAGGTCAAGCTTCATGTGGCTGCGGCAATGCAGGAAGCCGGTACGGGCTATGGGCCCAATTTCGATTCCATCTCCGACGAGATCGGCTTCCGCACTATCGCCGTCAAGGGCTCTGAAATCCTCCTCAACGGCAAACCCGTCTTCCTCAAGGGCGTTTGCATCCATGCCGAGGCCCCCTATCGCACCGGCCGCGCCTACTCCGACAAGGACGCGGAAACCCTCCTCGGCTGGGCCAAGGAACTGGGCGCGAACTACGTCCGCCTCGCCCACTATCCCCACGACGAAACCATGCTCCGCGCCGCCGACCGCATGGGCCTCATGGTCTGGAGCGAAAATCCCGTCTACTGGGCCGTCCAGTTCGACAAGCCTGACGTCTACGCCAAGGCCCAGCAGCAGCTCGACGAAGAAATCGGCGCATCCCGCAATCACGCCGCCATCGTCCTCTGGTCCATGGCCAACGAAACCCCCATCAACGATGCCCGCACCAAATTCATCACCGCCCTCGCCGCCCGCGCCCGTCAGCTCGACCCCACCCGCCTCATCACCGCCGCCTTGCTGGTCCGTGCTGAGGGCAACACCAAAATCGTCGACGACCCACTCGGCGCTGCCCTTGATGTCATCGGCGCCAACGAATACATCGGCTGGTACGAGCAGCGTCCTGAAACCGCCGACATCACCACCTGGCGTATCGCCTACGACAAGCCCCTCATCATGAGCGAGTTCGGCGCCGACGCCAAAGCCGGCCTCCACGGCGGCGACAACGACCGCTGGACCGAGGAGTATCAGGCCAACGTCTTCCGCCACCAACTCGCCATGCTCAACCGCATCCCCCAGCTCCGCGGCATCAGCCCCTGGATTCTCATGGACTTCCGCTCCCCACGCCGACCCCTCGCCGGCATCCAGGACGAGTTCAATCGCAAGGGACTCATCAGCGACCAGGGCGAAAAGAAGAAAGCCTTCTACGTCCTCCAGCAGGCTTACACCTCAGGTACCTTCGGCAAAGCCGAGTAGATTCTTTTTCTCCCCATCTGTGCATTGGGGCGGTTAGTATGTCTGGGCAAGCAGTCTCCCATTCCCAGGAGGGTCGCCACTCATGTCAGAGTCGCACGCATCTCACGGCCTGCAAAAGATCGAGGAGGTCGTACGCATCCGTTATTGCGACTACCTCTCACTCGTCGAAGTGGCCATCTACATCCTCCTCGGCACTCTGCTCGCAATCGCCGCCGCGCTCGGCGTTGCCGGCGCATTCTCCCTGCTCGTCGGCGCGCTGCGCAACTACCAGGGCACTGAGGCCATCTTCGACCTCATCGACCGGCTCCTGCTCGTCCTCATGTTGCTGGAAATCCTCCACACCCTGCGCATCTCCATACGCTCCCACGCGCTCGTCGTCGAACCCTTCCTCGTCGTCGGCCTCATCGCCAGCATCCGCCGCATCCTCGTCCTCGGCATGCAGGCTGAAGCCCTAACCACCAAAGACGGCTGGGCCCAGGGCGGCAAGCCCCTCTTCGACGCCTCCATGCAAGAGTTCTGCGTCCTCGCCCTCGTAGTCGCCGTCCTCGTAGGCGCAATCGTCTTCCTCCGTAAGTCCGACTCCCTCGTCGCCAAAGACCCCGACGCCATCGAAGCCGAGGCGGAAGCCCACTAGGCCCAACCAGCGCCACCAGCATTTCCCCCGTCCCATCTATCCCGTTTTCGCAGTACCATAAGGCCCTCCGAAGTATTGCCGATGCACCGCGAAACCATCCGCCAGTGAGTGCTGGACGCCGGCATGGCCAATCCCCGCGTCTTCGGCTCCGTTCTCCACGGCAACGACAACGAGGACAGCGACCTCGACCTCCTCGTCGATCCTGGCCCAGAGACGAGCCTGATGGACATGGTACGAGTCCAGGAGGAACTGGAAGAGGCCACTGGCGTGAAAGTAGACCTCCGCACGCCCGGCGACCTCCATCCAAGATTCCGTGACGAGGCACTGGCAGAGGCTGCCTCGTTGTGAACAAGCACGAGAACAGGGCAAGAGACAATCTCCTGCACATGCTTGAGTCGCTCGATCGGATTCGCCTGTACACCTCCGGCCTAAGCTATGAGCAGTTTTTCGCCAGCCAACTCGTTCAAGACGCCGTGGTGCGCAATATCGCAATCGTCGGCGAAGGGGCAAAGCAATTGATGGATGTAGCTCCGGAGTTTTCCCGCACACACCCCGAGATTCCGTTCGCGCAGGTCTATGGAATGCGGAATCGCGTGATCCATGGCTACTCCACGGTAGGTCCGATCACCGTTTGGGACAGCGTGCAGGTGGACGCGCCGGAACTGCGGCGTCAAATTGCGTCAGTAGTAGCGACATTGCCAGAAGAGCCGCGCCAGCCCTGGGAACCCCCATTCCGGTTAGAATAGAACCAGCAAGGGAGCTGGGCGGTCGCTGCCGACGCCTCGAAGCCGTAAGGCTCCGGGTGCTTCGGGGGAGGAAAGTCCGAACTCCGTAGGGTAGTGTGCCGGATAACGTCCGGGATTTGCGCTTCAAGGCGCAAAGACGGCAAGTGCCACAGAGAATATACCGCCTCGGCTGCCCCGCCACTTCGCAAGAGGTGGCGGGATTCCGGAAGGGCCCTTCAGGCTTGCCTGGACGGCCAGTCCCGCTGGGGTAAGGGTGAAAAGGTGCGGTAAGAGCGCACCGCCCGGGCTGTAAAGTCCGGGGCAGGGTAAACCCCACACGGAGCAAGACCAAATAGGGAGGGATGCGCAGGCCGCTAAAGCCAGGCCGCGCAGCGTATCGGCCCGGTACGCGACAGGCGGCTTGAGCAAGTGCCGAAACCTCCGGGTAGGTTGCTGATGAACGCCCGTGGCAACACGGCGTCTAGAGGAATGACCGCACACGACAGAATTCGGCTTACAGGCTCACTTGCCGAAAAACGACGGCCCCGAAGGGACAACCTCCCAACGGGGCCGACCCGTCTCTGCCCGCCTGGGCCACTCTTAGCCCCGCCTCAAACGGACCGAAGCGACCCCCTCTCCTCCGGCAAATGAAATCCGCCCACCACCCGCTGAAGGCTCGATGCCAGCCTCGCCAACTCCTCGCATGCTTGCGCCGTCTGGTCCACCTGCGCCGTCGCCTGCTCCACTTCCGACGCAATCGCATGCATGTTTTCCGTCAGCCCTCCCGTCGCCGCCGACTGCTCCGTCGTTGCCGTGGCAATCATCTGGATGTCATGCTGCGCCGCGCCAATTCGATGCACCATCTGCTCCAGCGCGCCCGTAACCTCCCCAAACCGCGCCACCCCTTCGTTCACAACCGCCTCGCCTTTAACCATCGCTTCCACCGCGCGTCCAGCGCCCTGCTGAACCACCGAAATCTTGTTCCCAATCTCCTGCGTGAACCGCGCCGTCCTCTCCGCCAGCTCCCGCACCTCCTGCGCGACCACCGCAAAGCCTCTCCCATGATTCCCGGCGCGTGCCGCTTCAATGCTCGCGTTCAGCGCCAGCAGATTCGTTTGTCCCGCAATCTCCTCAATAATCCGTACCACTTCCCCAATGCTCTCCGTTTCTTTCCCCAGCTTGGTGATGGCCACCGACGAGCTCATCACCGTCTCGCGGATGCGGGCCATCGACTCCTGCGCCTGCGACACTACGCTCCGTCCGGTCGCCGCGCTTTCCACCGCCGTATCCGCGGCTAGGCTCGCCTTCTCCGCATGTTCCGCCACTTCCTGCACCGTCGCATGCATCTCCTCCAGCGCCGAGGCAAACTGCGTCACGTTCCGCTGCTCCTCGTGGGTCGTGCCGGACATCTGTCGCGCATTGGCCTCAATCTCCACACCCGCGCTCGCTACCTGCGCCGACGCGGCCGCCACTTCCCGCAACGCACTGGCCATCGCGTGCTTCATCGCATTAATCGAATGAATCGCCCCCGCCAGCTCATCGCCACTCGCTGGACTCCCGTCGGCAATCGACAGGTCCTTCTCTGCCATCGCCTCCACCATCCCAACCGAGATGTCCACATTCCGCTGCACAGACCGGCTCAACGTCCACGCAACCACGGTCAACAGCAACAACGCAATCCCAATCGACCCACCCTCGGCCCACAGAATGCCGCGCTGCAACCGCACATTGTCCGCCTTCAAACCCTGAACCCGCCCCATAGCCTCACTTTCCATGGCCTGCGTATCGTCGATCATCCGGGCCAGCAGCCGATTGTCCTCCCCGGTATTGAAAAGTGACTTCGCGGCCTCGAACCCCTCGTCCTTCCGCGCCGCATTCAGACTGTTCACATAAACTCGGCGTGCCACCACCGAAGTCCGCCAATCCTCAAACTCCCTCGACATCGTCGCATCCCCGGTCACTTCCTCGGCCACCCGCTTGATCACGATATCGGCATCGGCTCGCATCGCAGGAATTCCCGCTGCGGCATTCTCATCCCCTGAGATCAAATACCCCCGCTGCGCCACGGTTACCGCCCGCGCATACGAGGTCAAATACTCCAGGTCGATTACGATCAAGTAAGCCCTTTCGATCGACTCCTCCATCCTCTGCGCTCGCATTTGGGCCAGTCGGGCAATCCCCACGCATCCCAGCATCAGCACTCCCGTCACGGCAAATCCAAAGCCCAGCTTCCGCCCAATCGTCATTTGCATACGCCTATCATGCCTCTGAAAACGCATATCGGCGCTCCACGCCATCGCATCAGTCCTCTGACGGACAATCCGCACCGGCATCTCCCGGCTTGAACCACAGCCTATCCGCCATCCAGCAGCGGAAGCTCCCGGCCGGCCCGCCAAGCCTTCGCCCACCGCGCGGCTGCGCTCACACGCCGCATATCCGCGGGCATCCGAACTTCCCTCAAATGCTCTAAGATTGTCGAATGCTGCTCGTAAAACTGCTCGCTGACGGAGCCCGCCTCCCCGAAGTCGCCCATCCCGGAGAAGACCTCGGCTATGACATCTTTGCCCTTGAAGGCGCGGAACTGCTCCCCAACCACCCCGTTCGCTTGCGCACCGGCATCGCCGTTGAGGCTCGCCACCCCATCACTGCGCACCCTCTTGGCCTGCTCGTCCGCGACCGCTCCTCCATGGCCTCCAAGGGCATCGCTGTCACCGGAGGAGTCATCGACGCCGGCTACCGCGGCGAAATCCAGATCCTGCTCACCAACATCGGCCTCGCGCCACACACCATCCACGCCGGCGACAAAATCGCTCAGATGATCCCCATCCCCGTCCTCACCGGGCAGGTCCAGCCCGTCGACTCCCTCGCGGAAAGCGGCCGCGCCGCAAAGGGCTTCGGCAGTTCCGGACGCTGACCCGACCAGCCAACCATCGCCTCTCCGCTACTCCGGCAGAAACCCGTTCCCCTTCAGCCACGTATCCACCAGCTCCGGCCACGCCGTCACCGCCATCTTCGTCCGTCTCAGCCCAAACGCGTGCCCGCCCTGCGCATACAGGTGCATCTCCACCGGAACCCCCGCCTGCTTCAGCGCCATGTAGTACACCAGCGAGTCGTTCACATTGTCCACGTGGTCGTCCTCGTCCTGTACCAGAAAGGTCGGCGGCGTCTGCCGCGTCACCGGCACATTCGGGTTCAGCGCAAAGTGCTTTTCGTCCAGCCACAGGTGCCCCGGATACAGCGCAATCGCAAAGTCAGGCCGGCAGCTCTCTCTGTCTGCGGCATCCACCGGCGCATACAGCCGACGCGCAAAATGCGTACTCACCGCCGCCACCAGGTGTCCCCCGGCGGAGAATCCCAGCACTCCCACCTTGTGCGGATCCACGTGCCACTCCGCCGCGTGCAGCCGCACCAGCCCCAGCGTCCTCTGCGCATCCTCCAGCGCCATGGAAGACTGTGGATACGCGCCCCACATCGGCGACGTTCGCACCGCAGGCACACGGTACTTCAGCAGAATGCAGGTCACTCCGCGCGAAGTCAGCCAGTCGCACGCCTCCGAGCCCTCCAGATCGATCGCCAATATCTCATAGCCGCCGCCCGGAAACACCACCACCGCTGCGCCCGTGTTCTTCCCCGTCGGCGCATACACCGTCATCGTCGGCTGGCTCACATGGCTGATGGCAATCCACGGCTTGCCCGCCACGGGCTCCGTCACAATCTCCGTCATCTCCGGCTTCGTCGCCCGCCGCGCATCGGGCGCTGTCCCCGGCCAGATAGGCACCTGAGTATGGCCCGGCGAGGGCTGCCACGCAGGCGTTTGGCCAACCAGCGGAAGACCCGCAAACACAACGCAAATAGCGATCAGGAAAGGTTTCATCACGGTTCCAACAGCTTATACGGCGGCGCAGCAGCGCACCCGCCGCAAAGATCTGTCAGGGGTTACTGCGCTGGTGCTCGGCCCATCTGCTTGTTGGCCCACTCCAGAAACCACTTCATGTTGGGGGCATCCGTGTGTCCCCCGTCATGCTGCCGCCAAGCAAGCTGCCCATCCAGCAGTCCAGTATTCACCGGCGGCATCTTGGCGGTGCTGTAATCCCCGTCCACCCCCAGCCCCTTCGCTCCCAGCAGTGTAAACACCCGGCTCGCGTCCACCGTCGCCATAAAGCTCCCCCGGTGGTCCAGCCACTTCGAGTCGCCCTTTTCCGGAATCCCGTAGCTGATAAACGTCAGCCGCGGCGCGCACAGCGCAATCAGCTCGTTTGAGTCCACGGGAATATCCCCCGATGTCATCGCCCCAAAGCTCGCCTCGGAGGCTCCGTACTTCATGAAGTTCCCCCCCATCCAGTAGTACTCGCCACCCGTCAGGCTCTCCACTGCCTCGCCAAAGTTCCGCCTCAGCAGCGTCGTACCGCCCTTGCCGGAGGATGCCACCAGGGCCATCGCAAACCGCTGGTCATAAGCCATCGTCACCAGTGTGGCCTTGCCGTAGCGGCTGACTCCATCAATGCCCACATGCTTGGCATCCACCGCAGGGTCCGTTTCCAGGTAATCCAGTCCCCGGCCGGCTCCCCAGGCCCACGCGCGCAGAGCGCCCCAGTCTTCCGGCTTGCGTGGCTGTCCGTGGTTCACCAGCCCGATTATCCCCCGCGTCAACCCCGCTCCGTTGTCGGCCTGCACGCTGGCCGGATCAATCTGCACAAATCCCCATCCAGCCGCCACCAGTTGCCACGTATTCGGCAGATCGCCGTCTTCGTTCATCTGCGGAAACTGGAACGGCGTCGCCTTCACCGGCTGCCACGCCGGATGCTGCGCCATCACCTCCTTCAGCGAGGGATCCTGCTGGATCAGCAACGCCTTCCACGCCGCATTCACCCGGTCCAGTTCCTCGCCGCTGGGCTCGTTCGGGGCAGGGAAGCCGGCCCTCCCAAACATCATAAGCACCGGCACAGGCCCCTTTGCATTCGCCGGCGTCACCAGCGTCATGTGGATGCGCACGCTGATAGCCGGATACGCCGAGTTGTCCACCTCGCCAATCAGGTCTTTCGCAATCACCGGCGTAAAGCCGATCATCTCGTGGTCAACCGCCGTCACCGTCCAGTGCACCGCCGGCATTGCAGCAGGCACACGCCCGTATATGTACTTCGAGAACATCTCCAGCAGCTCCGGCCGCCGCTTCTCACGCCACATCTGCGCCGTCGTGACCGCCTGGCCATCGTTCATCGTCAACGGGTCGGGCAGCTTCGGATACGGATTGGCCACAGACTCGTCGTAGTTGGCATGGTTCGGGGCCTTCTCGTTCCCGCTCGGACCGGGCCGCAGAGCCTTGATCCGCAACTGGTCCATCATGTTCTTCTGGTCCTGTTCGGCGCTATAGTTCACAGGCGCCTGGGCCTGCATCGACCCGCACGCGGGCAAAAGGCAAAGGAGGCTAACTGTGAGGATGCATGAGCGGGAAGGGAATGGCATGGGTCGGCTCCTGACGGGATATTCGCTCGGCGCATATCTTACAAAGCGATTTACTTCGGCCACTTATGGTATACCTTCCGCTATGACACGGGCACGGACTTTTTGGGCATTCACAACCTGGGTACTCCTCACCGGCTGCTGCTGCGCGCAGACTTCCCCGGCAACGGCTGGCCTCTGGGTAGCCACATGGGGCGCGGCCCAGCAAATCCCCGAGCCTGCAAACGCGCTGGCCCCCGACGATCTCCGCGATGCCACACTGCGCCAGGTCTTCCACTTGTCCGTCGGGGGCGCCTCACTTCGCGTCACCCTCTCAAACGCCTTCGGAACCGAGCCCATCCACCTCACCGCGGTTCATCTGGCCCGGACCGCTGGCCCAGCAGCAATCGACGTCACGACAGACCGAATCGTCACCTTCGCCGGCAGCCCCGCCGTCACCATCCCAGCCGGCGCGGAAATGCTCTCCGACCCGCTCGCCTTTCCCGTTACCCCGCGCATGGATCTCGCCGTCACCTTCCACCTCGACGACCCGCCGGCTCGGCAGACAGGCCATCCCGGTTCCCGCGCCACCTCCTATCTGATCCACGGCGATGCCACGGCCGCTCCAACCCTCGCAACCTTGCCCGGCCTGAAGACCGTCCAGCACTGGTATCAGGTCTCGGAAATCGACGTACTCGCCCCGCACAGCAACCAGTCCAGCAAGCAGCCGTCCGCCCAGGCCATCGTCGTAATCGGTGACTCCATCACCGACGGCCACGGCGCAACCACCGATGCCAATGACCGCTGGACCGATGTCCTAGCCGAGCAGTTCCAGAGCAACAAAAAAACCAGCCACACCGGCGTCGTCAACAAGGGAATCGGAGGCAACCATCTCCTCACCGACGGCCTCGGGCCCAATGCCCTGGCCCGCTTTGACCGCGACGTCCTAGCACCCGCCGCCGTGCGTTCCGTGGTCGTCTTTGAAGGTGTCAACGATCTCGGCGGACTGGCCCGCAATGGAGAAGTCCCACCAGAAGAACACGCCGCAGTGGTGGCTCGTGTCGAGGCCGCTTACGCGCAGATGATCGCCCGCGCCCATGCCCACGCCCTGCGCGTATTCGGCGCCACCATTTCCCCCTATGTCGGCTCAGACTACTACCACCCCGGCCCCCTCAGCGAGGCCGACCGCCTGGCCGTCAACCAGTGGATTCGCGGGCACTTCGACGCAGTCATCGATTTTGATGCTGTGCTCCGCGACCCGGCGCATCCTGACCACCTGCTGCCCGCTTACGACTGCGGAGACCACCTGCATCCATCGCCTCGTGGCTATCGGGCCATGGGCCTCGCCGCTGCCCAACTGCTCGCGCGCGACTGACGACGCGACCGCTCAGATTTCGAACTCGTCCACTGTCCGCCGAGGGAGCGCATACGTGTTCAACGGGAGCTTGCCTTTGAAGTCTTTCAGAAAGGCTTCCAAAGCATGGATCGGCAGCGGCGGGCTGATCAGGTACCCCTGGTATGAGTCGCACCCAAGTCCCGCCAGGTATCCCCGCTGCTCCTCGCTCTCCACGCCTTCAGCAATCACCGACAGCTCCAGCGCGCGCCCAAGCGAGATGATCGTCCGCGCAATCGCTCCGCTCGCTGCGTCTTCCAGAATGTCCTTCACGAACGCCCGGTCGATCTTCAGCCGGTCCAGCGGCAGCTGCTTCAGATACGACAGTGACGAGTACCCCGTGCCGAAGTCGTCCAGGCAGAACCGCAGGCCAAGCGTGCGCAATGTGGTCATCTTCGCAACAGTGTCTTCCATGTTCTGGGACAGCACGCTTTCCGTCAGCTCCAGCCGCAGGCTCGGCGGAGCTGCGCCGATCCTCTTCAATACCGCCGTCACTTGTTTCACAAACTCAGGCTGATGCAGCTGGCAGGCGCTGATGTTCACGCCGATCGTCAATCTGGCGGTGTCTTCACTCCGTGCCCACTCCACGATCTGGCGGCAGGCCTGTTCCATAGCCCACCTGCCGATAGGCACAATCAGGCCAGTCTCTTCCGCCAGCGGAATGAATTCTCCTGGCAGCACTACTCCCCGCGCCGGATGATTCCAGCGGATCAAGGCCTCTACCCCTGTCAGACGGCGTCCCTCAATCTGCGGCTGATAGTACAGCTCGAACTGCCCGGCTTTCACGGCTTCGCGCAGTTGTTCTTCCAGCTCAACCCGCGCGTTCACTGCGGCCTGCTGCGCCGGAGCAAAAAAGCGCCCCGTGTTCCGCCCTGCCTGCTTGGCCTGGAACATCGCGATTTCAGCCTGCTGCAGCGCCTCTTCCGCCTCCTCCAACCGGTTGGAGAAAACCGTGACTCCAATCGTGGACGTGCAGTGGCATTCCCGTTCAAGCAACTGGTACGGCTCGCGGCCCTCGGCAAGAATCCTGTCGCTAAGGATCCGCGCACGCGCGGCCGCCTCTTCGTGGGAGTCGCCTGGATGCTCCAGCAACACTGCGAACTCATCCCCGCCTACTCTCGCAACTGTCTCGTGCTCCTGCACACAGCCCGCAAGGCGACGCGCCAACTCGTGCAGCAGCATATCCCCGGACGGATGTCCCAGCGTGTCGTTGATCGACTTGAAGTTGTCCAGATCAATCAGCAAAAGCGCCCGCTTCCGGTGCACATCCGCGTCGGGATAGGGAGAATGTCGAAGCCGCTCCAGAAGAAGCCGGCGGTTCGGCAGACCAGTCAACGAGTCGTAATAGGCAAGGTTCCGGATGCGCTCCTGTGCCACCTTTGCGTCGGAGATGTCATGCGTGATCGACACGACGCAGGGAACTCCATCGATCTCGATAATCGAAGCGGACATCAAACCGGTCAGCACTTCGCCGTTCTTCTTGCGGAACAGGCACTCAAGCTGGCGGCAGATCGATTCCCGCTGCAGTATCCCCAGCAGCGTCATTCGATCTTCTGGATTGGCCCACAAGCCCAGTTCCAGCGAAGTTAGACCGATCAGCTCATTCCGCTGGTAGCCGGTCAGGGTCACAAACGTGTCATTCACATCAATGTAGGTGCCATCGACCACCCGATTGATGGCCACCGCGTCCGGGCTCGTCTGGAAGACCGTCCGGTAGCGCGCCTCGCTCGTCCGCAACTCATCCAGTGCCCGCGCCAACTTCGCCTCTGCCGTCTTGCGCCGCGTGATATCCCACATTGAGCCTTCATTGAACAGTGCTGTTCCCGCGGCATCGCGCACCCTTCTGCAACTCAGTGCCACCCAGAGGATCGAGCCGTCGCGTCGCCGGAAGCGGCACTCAAAATCCTGCACCGCGTTGTGCGCCCGCAGCTCTTCCGTGAATTGCAAGTACTCCGCCGCGTCGGCCCACACATCTTCCTGCACGTTCTCGACCTGCAGAACCAACTCTGCCGGGGAGTCGTAGCCCAGCATGCGCGCAGCCGCGCGATTCGCTGTCAACACCTCGCCCGTGAACGATGTCTGGAACATGCCCTCCAACGCGCCATCAAAAATATCGCGGTACTTCTTCTCCGCCGTCACTACCTTTGAGTGCAGAAGCTTCCGCTGGCGAATGTCTCGGGCAATCACCGAAACCCCAACAATCTCCCCACGTGTGTTGAGGATTGGAGATCCAGACAATGAGGTATCTACGAGAGTCCCATCCTTGCGCAGAACCACGATCTCAATCGGCTCAAGGCTGCAGCCATCCCGTACAACCTGGAACCGCTCACCCAATTGCGCCGCTTCTTCAGCCGGCAGCAGCATCGCCACATTCTTCCCGATCGCCTCTTCCGCCGTGTACCCCGTCAGACTCTCCGCGCCGTTGTTCCAGGTCAGGATCGTGCCATCCATCGCTATCGCGTGGATCGCCTCATGCGACGACTCCACGATGGCCGCCAGCATCGCCTGCGCCTTCTCCGCCTCATGGCGAATCGATATATCCCGCGCAATCAGCGAGATGGCCGTGATTTCTCCGGCAGAGTTCCGTACCGGCCACGACGTCACCGAAACCGGAATGAGACGCCCGTCTTTCGCCAGGGCAAACCCCTCGCGATTGGCATTGCCGGTCCCGGCGATGATCTCCGCGGTCGTGGGTCCAAAGTAGGAGCGGCGCTCGGGCGCTATATAAGTCGTGATTGGCAAACCGATCGCCTCAGCGGCCGTATAGCCCAGCATCGCTTCCGCCCCGCGGTTCCACGTCAGCGTGGTCCCTTCCAGCGAATAGGCCACAATCGCATCCTCGGAGCTCTCCACCAGCGCCGCCATGAATCGTCGCGAGTCGTCCCCGGCCTTCTGCTCCGTAATGTCCTTGCCAAAAACCGAAATACCCGTCGTCGCCCCATCCACCATCACGGGGTTGAAGGCCAACTCCAGCGTCCGTCCGCTCTGCAGGGGGTATTCAATCCGGTAAGGACCGTGGTCCAGCACACACTGGAACATTTCCGGCCATAACGCCGCGCGATCCGACGGCAACATCTCATCCGGCCGCATCCCAAGCTCGGGAGTTACCCCAAACAGCTCCTCAATGTACTTCTTGAACGCCCCATTGCACGTCAGCAGCCGGTATTCAAGGTCCACCGAGCCCAGCAAGTCCTCTGTGCTTTCGAGCAACGCAACGAGATTTGCTTCCGTTTCACGGGACATGCCGTTTCCCCGGGGCAGAACACGCGTAATCCCCGCATCAGCGATTGTCGAGCGAGTTTGGCTCAGGCAGACCTTATGCGCAAGAAAGTACTCATGACAATATCACCGAATTGGAAATTCTGCCGCGATTTTATTCGCTTTGGGGACGCTGCGGAAGCGCAAAAAACTTGCCACCGACGTCAGATTCCCTCGCTCAGACAGGGATTACCAAAAAGGCAAAGGCACCCCGTAATGTGGGAAAATGCCCCCCTCTCACGGCCCAACGCCTGCTCCTAGAAGAACAAACTCCAGTTCGCAATCACATTCAGCGCATTCGGCACACGCGGCGTGATCGCCGGCCCATTCACATAGCTCAATCCCAAACTCAGGTAGTTCCCCCGCGACGCATGAAGCGAGTAGCTTCCCGTCACCGTCGTCCCAGCCCGCCACACGCTCTTGCCCTCCGCCACCAGGTTGTTCGCAAACACCCTGCTGTACTCGCTCCGGGAAGCCACCACGGAAAGCACATCATCCGGACGCGACTGCACCGGCGCCTCCTTGTAACTCCGTGCCTCCCAATACCGCGAATACGAGTTCAGCGTATCCGGCACCGTCATAAACGACCCACCTACATATAGCCCCTTCGCCGGCCGCTCCAGGTCCGTCTTCGTCACCTGGTAGTCCATCAGCGCATACGCGCAGTAGTTGCCCGTCTCGAGGCGTCCCGTAGCCGCATTCATGTACGGCGTTGTGTTGGCAATCGCTCCCCCGCGAAACCATGCCGCGTGGTTGCTCCCGCTCGATGGCCGCTGAAATCCCCCCTCGTTGATCAGGACCAGCTTGTCCCCATGCGGATCGAAGCGGAACCCTGTGTGGTTCCGCGCCACCTCCGTCGGCCCGCCGTTCGGGTCAAAGCTCCGTTGCGCCGCGCTCTTGATGTACGTGAATCCCGGCCCGCGCACCCGCACATTGAACGACGGCGCCGTCATCGGAAAGTACGACATACCCACCTCGTACGGCAGCACCGCATACACCCCCTGCGCCCCGGTCGCTGTAGATCCCCCCACAAACAGCCCGATAAAGTTCATGTTGTTCGCCACATAGCCGGTCTTCAGTTCCACCCGGTCTTTGCCAAACTCCTTGTAGAAATACAGCGCCCACAGCCCCAGCGACTTCGGCCCCGCCGGACCCCAGCTCGCCCAGTTCCACGCCGCGCCCATAAATAGTTGCGCGTGCTTCAGGTGCAGCTGGCGCAGATCCGACGACAAGATCGGCTGCGCAAACATGCTCTCGAACTCCCGCTGCCCCACATACACCTGCGCGTCGGCAGCTACCGGCGCGGCCAGCATATTCTGCGTATACCCCGGCCCCGCAATCACGCGAAACGCCAGCCCCTTCTGCCTCATCCCCTCGCGAAACGCCGAGTGAACATCGATCAGGCTGTCGGCAAACGGAGGCATCGCCGCTTCTCCGCCCAGGTAGTTCAGCCCCTCTATGCTCCGCTCCGCCCCAGGCGAGCTCCCTGTCTGGGCCATCCCCAGCAGGCCGGTCAAAAGCAGAAGTGTCGTGGCCATAATGGCTCGGGTGCTGCGCGGGGTGCGGATTTGCATTCGGTTTCGCCCAATCGTTTGTTTTGGATAGGCGCTTAGTGTAGCGCACCCGCCCAACCTCTTAGCAGCCATCCTCGTCAGTCCCCTCAGCGCAATCCCATTTCCCCACCCTCCGTCCGCCACGGCCCCGCCGCAATCATTCCAAAATTTCCTTTGACAATCTCCAGCGCTGCCTCTACCTTAATTTCGAACGACTACTTCGAATTTCGCCCACGCGAAAATCCCCCCTAAGCCATCCGATGCCCCCCAAACCCTCCCAACCCGAACCCCGCACCTACCGCGCCCACCGCGACCGCCAGCGGGCCCGAATCCTCACAGCCGCCGCAAACCTCTTCGACCAGCAGGGCATCGACCGCACCACCATGGCCGAGCTCATCGCCGCCAGCCAACTCCGCACCTCCACCATCTACCAGTACTTCGCCAACAAGGACGACATCGTCTGGGCCCTCCTCGGCAAAGCCATGGAAGATGCCGCGCTTCACTCGAAAAAGTTCGTCGACGACGCAACCACGGGCCTTGGCAAAATCGCCGGCCTCCTCGACTTCATGGCCGATGAGCTCGCCACAAACCCCGCCAGGGTCCGCTTCATGGCCCAATTCGATGCCATGTACGCCCGCGACTGGCCCGTGGAACGCCTCCTGATCCTGGAGGGACAGTTTCACGACCAGGGCTTTCAAGTCTTCCGTACCCTCATTCGAGAAGGCATCGCAGACGGCTCTCTCCGCGCCGACCTCGACCCCGACCTCACTCTGCATGCCGTCATGAATGCCGTCATTGGCGCGCAGCGACGCCTCGCCTCCCTCGGCGCAAAGGTCGAGCTGGAGTACGGGCAATCCATCGACCGCCTCTTCCGCGAAACCATCCGCATCCTCCTCTTTGGCCTGCGCGCAACCGAGGAAACGAACAACACTGAACCCTCCCCCGGGGCCAAAGCCGGCATCGGGAAAACTAAAAAGAGGTCCTCGTGAAATCACTCTTCCGCACCACGCTCGCCATCTGCGCCGCGGCTTTGTCGCTGGCTTCCATTTCGACGCAAGCCGCGCCGCCTCCCTCAACCAGGCTCGTCCTCCCCGCTGACGCCGGCTGGAAGTTCATCCTCGCTGACCCCGCCGGCGCGGAAGCTCCCTCCTTTGCCGATGCATCCTGGCGCTCCGTCGACCTGCCTCATGACTGGAGCATCGAAAGTAAGCCCGACGCCAAGAATCCCTCCGGAGCAGGCGGCGGATTCTTCCCCGGCGGCATCGGCTGGTACCGCAAAGCCTTCACCGCTCCCGCCAACTGGCGCGGCCGCCAGGTCTCGGTCGAATTCGACGGCGTCTACCGCGATGCCACTGTCTACCTCAACGGCCACAAACTTGGCACCCATCCCTACGGATACACCAGCTTCACGTTCGATCTCACCCCCGCCCTCAACTTCCACGGCGCAAACGTCCTCGCCGTGCGCGTAGACAACTCCGCCCAGCCCAACAGTCGCTGGTACAGCGGCTCCGGCATATACCGCCATGTGCGCGTCGTCGTCACCGAGCCCACCCACATCGCCCACTGGGGCGTCTTCGTCACCACCCCGAAGGTCACAGCCCTCTCCGCAACAGTCGCCATCCAGACCAGCGTGGCCAATGACTCCGCCAGCTCTTCCGCAGTCACCGTCGAGACCACCCTCTACGACCGCGCCGGCCACGAAGCCGGCAAGTCCGAATCCCCCCTCACCCTCGCAGCCGGTCAGCAGCAGCAAGCCGCGCAAACCATCGCCGTCGCCGCTCCCGCGCTCTGGTCCCCTGCATCCCCCACCCTCTACCGCGCCGTCTCCCGCATCCTCCAGGGCGGCAAACTCATCGATGAAGTCAAGACTCCCTTCGGCATCCGCTCCCTCACCTGGTCCGCGGAAACCGGCCTTGTTCTGAACGGCAAGCCAATCAAGCTCACCGGCGGCAGCGTCCATCACGACAACGGCCCCCTCGGAGCAGCCGCCTTTGACCGCGCCGAAGAGCGCCGCGTCCAGCTCCTTAAATCCGCCGGCTACAACGCAGTCCGCACCGCCCACAACCCACCCTCGCCCGCCTTCCTCAACGCCTGCGACCGCCTCGGCCTGCTCGTTCTCGATGAGCCCTTCGACACATGGAAGGCCAACAAGGTCAAATTCGATTACGGCCTGGACTTTGACGCCTCCTGGAAGTCCGACATCTCCTCCATGGTCGAGCGCGACCGCAACCACCCCTCCATCGTCATCTGGGGCATCGGAAACGAGATTCCCGAGCTCGAAGTCGAGCGCGGCGCAGCCATGGCCACCCAGCTCATCGCTCAGGTCCGCTCCCTCGACACCACCCGCCCCCTCACCCTCGCCTTTCCCGGCACCACCACAGCTCCCAACGCCGCTGCCGTCTTCTCCCAGCTCGACATCACCGGCTACAACTACAACCTCATCCCCACCTACGCCGCCGACCATGCCGCCCTCCCGAACCGCATCATGCTCACCACGGAGTCCTTCCCCGCCAAGGCATTTCCCCTCTGGCAAATCTCCCACGACAACCCCTACATCCTCGGCGACCTCACATGGACCGCCATGGACTACCTCGGCGAATCCGGCATCGGAGCATGGGCCTACGGCACTCCCCAAGACGAGCAGATGGCCCAGCAGGTCATGGGCGGCATGATGACTACCACCATGACCGACAAAATGTTCCTCGGCATGGCCAACGGCGTCGATGTCATGGCAGCAATGGCCCAGGGCCCGCCCGACCCAGCCATGAAAGCCGTCATGGCCGTCATGGTCCACAACTATCCATGGCATGCCGCGGCCTGCGGAGACATCGATCTCACCGGCTTCCGCAAGCCCCAGTCCTACTACCGCGACATCATTTGGAACGGAGGAGATCGCGTATACGCCACGGTCCGCCTCTCTGAGCCAGAAGGCAAAAAGATCATCGCCGTCGGCTGGGCCACCTATCCAACCCTCCCCAGCTGGAACTGGCCCGGGCAGGACGGAAAAACCCTCCAGGTCGAGGTCTACTCCGGCGCGGAAAAGGTCCGCCTCTACCTCAACGGCAAGCTCATCGGCGAACAGCCAACCGGCCGAGAGCAGCAGTTCAAAGCCACCTTCTCCGTACCCTACGCCCCCGGTACCCTCAAAGCAGTGGGCCTCCGCGGGGATCGTGAGGTCGCCCAGAGCGTTCTCGCCACAGCCGGCAAAGCCGTCGCCCTCCGCCTCACCCCAGACCACACCGAGTTGCAAGCCGACGGCCAGGATCTCTCCTTCCTCGCCGTCGAAGCGGTGGACGCCCAGGGCCGTCTGCAGCCCCTCGCCGACAACCAGGTTCACTTCTCCATCACCGGCCCCGCAGTCATCGCAGCCGTCGGCAACGGCGACGGCGAAGATCCCGCGTCCTACCAGGGTGACCAGCGCAAGCTCTACCAGGGCCGCGCCCTCGTCGTCGTCCGCGCCGCCCACGCAGCTGGAGCCATCCACGTCACCGCCACCGCCGCCGGCTTAACGACCGGCTCAGCGGCCATCCTGGCCAAACCCGTCCCCGGTCACGCCGAACTCCGCTAAGCAAACCGCAGCAAAACAAAAAGGGCAACAGCATCACGCTGTTGCCCTTCGTCTTTCCGCCCCTTACTTGCGCCGGATAAACGTTCCTTTGTTCAACTCCTGCACTGCCTGCTCCAGCTCCGCCTGCGTATTCATCACAATCGGACCGTACCACGCCACAGGCTCTTCCAGCGGCTGGCCGGAAACCAGCAGGAACCGTATTCCCTCCGGCCCCGCCTGCACCGTAATCTCATCCCCCTGGTCAAACAGCACCAGCGAGTGGTTCGTCGCGTCATACACCGGCGTTGCATTCGGATCCACGCCCGACTCCGTCAGCACCGCCTGCGGTGCCGACGCATCCCGAAAGGTACCCGATCCCGCGAAAACGTAGGCGAAGGCATGACGCGTCGTCTCCACCTTGATCCGCCGTCGCCGGTTCGGCGCTACAGACAGGTCCACATACCGCGGATCAGCCGCCACTCCCTCCACCGGACCCCGCTTGCCCCAGAACTCCCCGCACAAAATCCGCGCGTGCGTCCCGTCATCTTCCGTCACCTCCGGTACCGCGCTCGACGGAATATCCTGGTACCGCGGCTCGGTCATCTTCAGGCTCGCCGGCAGGTTCGCCCACAGCTGGAAACCGTGCATCCGCCCCAGCGCGTCACCCTTCGGCATCTCCTGGTGCAGAATCCCCGACCCAGCCGTCATCCACTGCAGGTCGCCGGCCGTCATCCGCCCGCGGTTCCCCAGCGAATCCCCGTGTGCAACCTCACCCGCCAGCACATACGTAATCGTCTCAATGCCCCGGTGCGGATGCCACGGAAACCCAGCCTCATAATCGGCAGGCTTCTCCCCACGGAAATCGTCGAACAGCAGAAATGGATCGAACTCGGCCGTCTTCCCGAAACCGAAGCCTCGGCGAAGATGCACGCCTGCTCCTTCCAGTGTTGGTGTGGACTGCGTAATGCTCTTTACCTGGCGAAGACTCATCATGTACCCCCTGTGTTTGCGTACACAAATTGGATGCACCAGCAGAGATATTCGTTGCAACAACTATTTCCCGGAGCAGGCCCTGAACAAAGTCAAGGATTAGCGGGTGCCCCCGGTCCCTCGCTGTCGGGGACCGGGGAGAGCGCATATCCAGTCGGTCACCCCTCTAGGGCCTGTTCACACTCCCTGGATGGATGGCGTTGCGAGCAAAAATCGGGCCAAGCAATTCTGGGCACACAGGGCCGAGTCCGAGGGCTGTGGCGACCCCACCGCCGAGGGCGAGAACGCAGTATGGCCCGATTTGCGCCGCAACCCGCAGGGACGCGGCCTGTTTTCCCCATGTCTGCGTCGCTCCTCGCTTCAGTAACCAGTTACAGCGCACTCGTCGCTTCTTGAACTGAGGAAAACTCTGCTCCCCTCGCCACCACTCAGGGAGTGTGAACAGGCCCTAAGGCCTCTGTCTCACCTTCCGCCCTCATCCACTCACCGGGGGTGCCCCTGGTCCCGATCCTGGGACCTGGGAGATCACAATTTCCACCCTCACGCCGGTTGCAAAGCGTCTTCCTTCACCGGCCCATGCGTCGCCACTGTCGGCGTCACCACAGGTGGCGGCGGCGGAGCATCGCCTATCCGCTTCTCGTACTCGCACACCTCGCCCGCCGGCAGCACCACCTTCGCTGCTACCTTCTTAGCCGGAGCCTTCTTCGCTGCCGTCTTCTTCGCCGCCGTCTTCTTCACCGGCGCTTCAACCTCGGCCTGCGGCTTCGAGTTCGGACAGAACAGGAACACCCCCGACTTCAGCGTCTTCTCCAGCAAATACGGGCTCTTGCACTTCGGGCACTTCTTCGCAACAGGCTTGTAATTCGACGTAAAGTCGCACTTCGGGTAGTGCGTGCAGCCCCAGAAGATGTTCCCCCGCTTCGCTTTCCGCTCCGCCAGGTCGCCCTCCCCGCACTTCGGGCACTTCATCCCCTCAATCAGGTTCTGCTTCACATACTTGCACTTCGGATACCCCGAGCAGCTCACAAACTCCCCATAGCTCCCCTGCCGAAGAACGAGGCCCTTGCCGCACACCGGGCAATCCTCCCCCGTCGGCTGCGGAGCGTTCAACTTCTGCTGCGCCTTCTGGCTCAGCTTCCGGATCGTCTTGCACGGCGGATCCTCGTTGAACCCCGGACACGACATGAACGGCCCAAATATCCCCCGCCGCAGCACCATCACCCGCCCGCAGTTGTCGCAATACTCCTCGCTCTGCTCCGCTTCCTGAGCCTCCGGAGTATGCATATCCGGCTTGTCCGCCGTGTTTTCCTTGGTAAACGTGCAGCTGTTCTTGTCCTTCTTGTTATAGGCGCTGCACGAGAAGAACGTACCAAACTTGCCCCACTTCAGCAGCAAGGGAGAACCGCACAGCTCGCACTTCTCGCCGGTCGTGATCTCCATCGCCTTAATGGACTCCATCTCCTTCTCGGCAACCTTCAACTCTTGCTCAAAGTGCCCGTAGAACCCCTTCAGCAAGTCCGTCCACTTCTCCTTGCCCTCTTCAATATCGTCCAGCTCCTCTTCCAGCTTCGCCGTATACGCAGAGTCAAAAATGTACGGAAAATTCTTCACCAGCAGGTCGCACACCACCACACCAATTTCGGTCGGATAAAACGGCCCTCGCGACCCGCCCGGCTTCACCACATACTCCCGGTCCTGAATCGTGTTGATGATCGAGGCGTACGTCGAAGGTCGGCCCACTCCCCGCTCCTCCAGAACCTTCACCAGCGAAGCTTCGTTATACCTGGCCGGCGGCTGCGTAAAGCTCTGCTTGCTGGTCAGTTTCTCCGCCTCCAGCCGCTTCACACCGTCCAGATTCGGCAGCGCCTGAGAGCTGTCGTCTTCCTCGTCCTTTTTCTCTTCAGCCACCTCGTAAAGCTTCAGGAAGCCGTCAAAACGCAGCACTGACCCGCTCGCCCGGAAGTCATACACCTTGCGATTCTTCGCCGACCGCGCCTCAATCTTCGCCGTCGTTACATCAAACACTGCCGGCGTCATCTGCGACGCCACAAACCGCCGCCAGATCAGCGTATACAGCTTCAACTGCTCATCGCTCAGGTACCGTGCAATCGACTGCGGCGTCCGGCTCACTTCCGTCGGACGAATCGCTTCGTGCGCATCCTGCGCATCCTTTTTGCCCTTGTACACATTCGCCGTAGCCGGCAAATACTTCACTCCCGCGTTCGCCTTCACCCACTCCCGCGCCGACTCAATCGACTCCGGCGAGCACCGCGGAGAATCGGTTCGCATGTAGGTAATCAGGCCGACGGTCCCTTCGGCGCCCACTTCCACGCCCTCATACAGCCGCTGCGCCACGCCCATCGTCCGGCGAACATTGAAGCCCAGCTTCGTCGAGGCATCCCGCTGCAACTGGCTCGTGATAAACGGGCCCAATGGCCGCCGCTGCGTCTCTTTCGACTGCACCGATGCCAATCCCCACGCCGCCCCATCCAAAGCCGACAGCACCGCGTCCATCTCCGCCTTGCCGGCCACGGCATTGGCCACAAACTGCGCCTTGCCTTCCTTGTCCGTCCCGCTTGCCACCCGCGACGGCTCTCCGTCCACGCCAACGAACCGAGCCTTGAAGCTCTTCGCCGCCTGGCCCTGCGGATGTACCTGCGCATCCAGCGTCCAGTACTCCACCGGCTTGAACGCCTTGATCTCCCGCTCCCGCTCCACAATCAGACGCACCGCAACCGTTTGCACACGTCCCGCGGAAAGCCCGCGCCGCACCTTGTCCCACAGCAGCGGAGAAACCTGGTACCCTACCAGACGGTCCAGCACCCGCCGCGTCTGCTGCGCATCCACCAGGTTCTGGTCCACATCCCGGGCGTGCTTGAAGGCCTCCTGCACTGCCTTCTTCGTAATCTCGTTGAACGTCACCCGGCGAATCTTCTTCTTCTGCGCCGCGTTGATCCCCAGCTGCAACGCCAGGTGATACGCAATCGCCTCCCCTTCGCGGTCAGGATCGGGCGCCAGAAAGATATTGTCCGCCTTCAGCGCAGCCCGCTTCAGCTGCTCCACCAGCTTCTCCTTGCCCGGAGAAACAATCAGCGTCGGCTCAAACGTCCGCTTCTTCAACTCCACGCCAATGTCATTCTTCGGCAGGTCCATAATGTGCCCAATGGACGCCTGTACATCAAAATCCTTGCCAAGATATTTCCCAATCGTCTTCGCTTTGGCGGGCGACTCGACGATCACCAGTGATTTGCTCATTGCCATCCTTATAGGAGTGCCATCTACCCGGTCCGCGGGTGCACTCTCGTCCCGATACGACGGGCTTCTCCCTCTTCGGGAGTACCCTGCCATACGTAAAAATCAAGCCAAATAAACGCCGCGCCAAACCCCCGCAGCGAAAATGCCGGAAAACCTGTCTTCCGCATTGGAAACTACCACGGAATGGGTCTCCATTACCAGCGAACCTCCCCGCAAGGGCATCTTTTTTCGCCCCAGCCGTCCCAGTTCTGCCGCCCCTTGCCTAGAAAGTCCTCACATAGTTCTTCCCCGGCAAACTCCGGATCCGTCCCGCCATCTCCAGCTCAAATATCGCCGTAAACACCTCTGACGACGATAGTTGCGTCTCCACCAGGTCCAGCAGCTCGTCGATCTGCACCGCCACGTCCTGGCGCAGCGCCTCCAGCACAATCCGCTCGTTTACACCCAGCGCAGGCTCCTCTAATACAGATGCGCCCCCCGACGTTTCCGATGCAACTCCCCACTCCGTCTCCAGCTCCAAACGCACCTGCGACGGCAAAACCTCCCAAACATCCTCCCAGCTCGCCGTCAGCTGCGCCCCCTGCTTGATCAACGTATTCGGAGTCCACGAGTTCGGGCTCGTCGCATTCCCCGGCACCGCATACACATCCCGGTTCTGCTCCGCCGCACACCGCGCCGTCACCCGCGTCCCCGATCGCTCGCTGGCCTCCACCACCAGCACCCCCACGCTCACACCACTCAATATCCGGTTCCGCCGCGGAAAATTCTGCGGCGCAGGAAACGTCCCCAGCGGCAGCTCCGACACCAGCGCCCCACCCGTCGCCACAATCTCCTCCGCCAGCTTTCGGTTCTCCTTGGGATACACCACGTCCACCCCAGTCCCCCACACCGCCACCGTCGGCCGCTTCGCCGCCAGCGCGCCCCGGTGCGCCGCAGAGTCTACTCCCCGCGCCATCCCGCTCACAATCAGCAGCCCACGCGCCGCCAAGTCCCGCGCCAGCATCTCTGCCATCCCCAGCCCATACGGCGTCGGATGCCTCGTCCCCACCACCGCGATCGAGGGCCGCGCCAGCAGCCGAGCATTCCCCCGCACCCACAGCACCGGCGGCGGATCATAAATCTCCTTCAGCCGCTCCGGATACTCACGGCACCCATACGTCACCAGTTGCACCTGCTGCTCGGACGCCTGCCGCGCTTCCTTTTCCGCCAAAGCCCGAGCCTTCCCGTCAAAAATGTGCTGCGCCGCCAGCGCCGGAAAATTCAACCCCTCCAGCTCGGTCAAAGACAGCGAAAACACCTGCCCGGCAGACTCCAGCCGCCCCACCGCATCCAGAACCCGCCGCGGACCCAACCCCGGAGCCAGCACCAGCGCCAGCCACGCCAGCCGCTCCTCATCCAACTCAGCCGGCATCGCAAATCCAGCAGCCTCGGGCATTGACGGCATAGCCGTTTCCTCCGCAACGCGCAAAACGCGCAAAAATTCTCTTCGTTAGAAAGTTCCAACCAATGTACCGCATTTGGACACCGCTGTACATGAGCCCTGACCCTGCCGCACACACCTCATCCGCACGCACAAAAAAACCGCCGAGTCCCCAGCCCTTCAAGGCCAACGACTCGGCGAAGCTCAATTATCTGCTCTTCAATGCGAATCTTCGCCGGGCCTCATCCATGACTCCGGATCCAAGCTACCGCCAGACACTCGCATCTCTTACGCAATCGCACTCTGGGGAATGGATTGGGATTTCCCGCAGTGCCCAGCTACCCCAGCCCGGCACTACCTGATTTCCATTGCCAGTATTGCCGCCCCCGTTCACCCCAAGATGTTCCATTTGGCACACTTCCCGGCCCATCTGCAAAAAAACACTCTCAGTCCGCCGAATACCCCTTCCCACGCCGCGGCTTCAGCTCCTTCCGGCTGTCCTCCTTCAGCGCCACGCCGAACCGGCTCGCTGCCACCATCACCCGCTTCCACGCCGCATCCCGCTCCCCGTCCGTCACTCCCTGCACCTGGTTGAATCGCGCAATCGCGTTCCGCACATGCGCCGCATCTTCCAGTGGCTCTTTCCGCTCTGCCGGAAAGGCAAACTGCCTCCCCGATATCTCCTGCCGTTCGTCCGTAGAAAGCTTGCTCATTCGCCGTTTCTCCTGCAACCACCCTGCACCCTCCTCCCCGCCCAAAACAGTGCAAAACAATACGCCCACTCACAAAAGACCACGTCTCCCCGCACCCATCCACCCTTGCGAGACAGCCCCGCCCACCCGCCTGTTACCCCTGTTAATCTTGATGGGTGAGCAGTTCCACTCAAATCGATCCCTCCCGGCTGCGCATCGCCGCCATACGCTTCCTCAATCCCGCACCCCTCATGTGGGACTTCGAACACCCACCCCTCAACACACAGCTCGCCCGCCGCTATGCCCTCGACTACATGATGCCCGCAGAATGCGCCGCGCGCCTCGAAGACCCCATCGACTCGCCCCACGCCGCCGACATCGGCCTCGTCCCCGTCGCCGCCCTGGCCACCAACCCCCACCTCCGCCTCATCCCCGGCTGCGCCATCGCTTCCCGCACACGCGTCCGCTCCATCCTGCTCGTCCGCCGCGCCGCCCAGCCTCTCACCGACGTCCGCTCCGTCGCCGCCGACACCAGCTCCCAGGCCTCCCTCGCCTACGCCCAGGTCCTCTTCCGCCAGTGGTGGAACCCCGAAGCAGCCTTCATCCCCCACACACCCGACCTCGACTCCATGCTCGCCGACGACGACGCCGCCATCCTCATCGGAGACCCCGCTCTCTTCGCCCTCGAAGACCGCAAAGCCCGCCTCCAACGCACCGGCGAAAAACTCGTCTACCACGACCTCGCCGCCGAGTGGATCGCCCTCACCGGACTCCCCTGGGTCTCCGCCGTATGGGCCATCCGCGACCAATCCCTCCGCCGCTCCGGACTCACCATCGACCAGCTCGCCCTCGACTTCACCACCTCCCGCGACAACGGCCTCGACCACCTCGACGACCTCGTCGAAGAATGGGCCACCAAACTCCCCCTCTCCGCAGACACCATCCGCACCTACCTCTCCACAAACATCTACTACTCCCTCGACGAATCATGCCAGGAAGGCCTCGGCCGCTTCTACGAACTAGCCGGCGCCACCGGCGTCCTCCCAGAATTCTCCCTCGCCTGACACCAATCAATTCCCCGTCAATGACAAAACGCCCCCGGCATCATCGATGCCGGGGGCGTCTCTTTTTCCACAATCTCTTCCCGCTTAAATCTCCCACCGGAACAGCGCCGCACCCACCGTAAATCCAGCTCCCGCAGCGGCTATCAGCACCAGGTCGCCCTTCTTCAACTTGCCTTCTTCCATCGCCGTGCCCATCGCCAGCGGAATCGTCCCCGCCGAAGTATTCCCATACCGGTCGATGTTGATAATCACCCGCTCCGGACCCATCCCCAGCCGGTCCGCCGTCGCCTTGATAATCCGCAGGTTCGCCTGGTGCGGAATGAACACGTCCACGTCCTTGCCTTCCACCCCATTCCGCTCCAGAACTTTGGTCGTCGCCTCGGCCATCTTCCGCACCGCAAACTTGTACACCGTCTGCCCATCCTGGTGGATAAAGTGCTGACCAGCGTCAATCGTCTCGTGCGTTGCCGGATGCAAACTTCCGCCCGCCACCAGGTTCAGCGCAGGACCACCCGACCCGTCCACCTCGTGCACAAAGTCGATCATCCCCACTTCCCCTTCTTCGCAGGGCTCAATCAACACCGCTCCGGCGCCATCGCCAAACAGGATGCACGTCGTACGGTCCGTATAATCCACCATCCGCGAGTTCGCGTCCGCACCAATGACCAGCACCTTCGTGTGCGCGCCCGACTCCACAAGCTTCACGCCCGCCTGCAGCGCAAACACAAATCCCGAGCACCCCGCCGACACGTCAAATCCCCACGCGCCCTTCGCCCCGATCTTGTCCTGCACCAGGCACGCGGTCGACGGAAACATCATGTCAGGCGTCACCGTGCCCACCACAATCGCTTCAATCTCCGTGGCTTCAATCCCTCGCGCAGCCAGGCACCGGCGCGCCGCTTCCGCAGCCATATCGCTCGTGCCCAGTCCCTTTTCCAGAATGTGACGCTCTTTGATCCCAGTACGCTCCGTAATCCACTGGTCGTTGGTCTCCACCAGCTTTTCCAAATCGGCGTTGGTCAACAGCTTCGGCGGAACATACGTTCCAACGGAACTGATTTTGGCACGGGTGGCATGGGGCGCTCGGAAAGCCTGGGTCAAGACACATTCTCCTCGGAACCCGCTCCGCCTTCATCCAGCGCAGCCGGAGTTCCCTCAAAAAGCAAAGTACCGGGTGACCTACTGCGCACGCACTAGCCCGTTACCGTTGCTTCCTTCCGGACCTGGCGGGGTTGGCGGGATTGCGTCGCGTAGGACCCGGCACTCCTCGATAATAACATTCCGCACCTGCCCTTCCACACCCCCGCTCCCTCCCCAGGCCAACCCTCCGCACTTCATACGCACCCTCAATTTCCCACTCCTTACCGCTCCCCAGCCGCTAAATCGATTGTCCCCCCCGCTTCCCAACTGTACAATTCCCTCGCACGCAATGTGCCCAAGGAAGATCGCATGAAACGTCTGGCTATGCTTCTCGTTCTACTCACCCTGGCTGCACCAGCTTGGTCCACCCCCAAAAAAGCTACCATTGACCAACTCAAGGACCTCCTCACCTCCTTGCAGAAGGCCAACAAGACCGACCAGGAAACTGCCACAGCTATCAAACAGGTCGATCTCACCGAAGAGCTCACCGGATCTACCATGCAGAGCTTGGGAAGCCTGATTCCCGGTCCTCTCTCGACCGAGCAGATCTATGTCCTCCAAGCCCGCAGCGCTCTCCTGCCCCCGCCTCCGGCCGAACTCCCCGCTGACACGGCTCTCGATCCAGCCGCGCAGCAGGCCCTCCTCGCCAAGGCCCAGGACTACGTCAGCAAGGCCTTCTCTCAACTCCCATCCCTCACCGCCAGCCGCATGATCGCTCGCTTCCAGGACAGTGTGGAAGCCGTCCACACCTATACCGGCATGAACCACGGCACCTCCCAGGACACTGACCCCAACTGGCAGGGCGACGATCTCAACATTCGCCTCGTCACCAACATCACCAAACCAGTCGAAAGCCAGGGCGGACTCGAAAAGCCACCCGCCACCAAGGACAAGACCAACTGGGGCCCCAACAACCTCGTCGCCAGCGTCGGTCCCCTGCTCACACTCCCTCAGGTCCTCCAGGAAGCCAACGCTAGCGGCACCCTCAAGTTCCTCCGCTGGGAGCTCATCAACGGCAAAAAAACCGCCGTCTTCTCCTTCTCCGTCGACAAAAAGAAAACCAAATTCTCCGTCCAGTACTGCTGCTTCCCTGACACAGATACCGCGGGCGTCTTGACCACCGGCGCAGGCATCGGCAATCCCCAATCAGGCGGCGGTGCACCCGCCGACGGCAACCTCCAGACCATCAGCGAGTGGAAACCCTTCAAAGCCTCCGCTGGCTATCGCGGCGAACTCTTCATCGACCCCGACCTCGGAGTCGTCGTCCGCACCATCACTCAGGCGGACTTCAAAAAATCCGACTTCGTCCACAACGAATCCATCCGCACCGACTTCGGCGCACAGTCCATCGCCGGAAAGACTCTCGTCGTACCCATCCAATCCATTACCGCGGCCGAAATCGTCCCCAACGGCGCATCCTTCGCCGCTCACTACGCCGTCCGGCACAGTTTCGTCACCCAAACCTACTCCGACTACAAGCTCGCTCAGTAGCGTACTCCGCAACAACCTCCATTCCATCGGGAAGGGCAATCGCCCTTCCCTTTTTCTTGCCCTCCTCCCGTGACCGCCAACTCCGCAATTCCCTTCGGGAACGATACACTTGCTTTTCGCGTTATACATCCAGAGGGAAATTCATGAAATGTACCGGAATTATCGCTTTACTTCTCATCCTGGCCATTCCCGCATGGTCCGCCACCCGCTCCCTCACCGTTGACCAACTCCGCCTCCTGCTCACCGACCTCCAAAGAGCCAGCAAATCCGATGACCAGGTTGCCACCGAGCTCAAATCCGTAGACCTCACCGAAGAACTCACCGCCTCCACCATGCAGACCTTCGGTAACCTCGTCCCCGGACCACTCTCCACCGAGCAAATCTACGTCCTCCAGGCCCGCAGCGCCATGCTCCCCGCACCGGCCGCCGATCGACCCGCTGACCCAGCGCCGGACCCAGCAGCCCAGCAGGCCCTGCTCGCCAAAGCCCAGGCCTACGTCGCCAAAACCTACTCCCAGCTCCCCATCCTCACCGCCACCCGCATGTCCGCCCGCTTTCAGGATGGCGTTGAGGCCGTCCACAGCTTCAGCGGCATGAACCAGGGCACCGCACAGGACACCGATCCCCTCTGGCAAACCACCAACCTCAACGTCCGCCTCGTCAACACCGCCACAGCCCCCGTCGAATCCGCCAACGGCATCGAAAAACCCTCCTCCGGCAAAGACAAAACCAACTGGGGCGCAAACAACCTCATCACCCCCGTCACCCCCCCCCTTCCCCTCCCCACCCTCCTTCAGGAGGCCACTGCCTCCGGCTCCCTCCACTTCCTACGCTGGGAGCGCATCGCAGACCGCAAAGTCGCCGTCTTCGACTTCGCCGTCGAAAAGAAGAAATCCAAGTTCGGCATCGACTACTGCTGCTTCCCCAGCTCCGACACCGCCGGAATGCTCTCCAGCGGCATCGGAATCAGCCAGGGCGCTGCCAACGGCGGCACCGGAAACCTCCAGACCGTCAGCGAATGGAAGCCCTTCAAAGCAGCCGCCGGATACCACGGCGAAATCTTCATTGATTCAGAACTCGGCGTCGTCCTCCGCACCATCACCACCGGCGACTTCAAGAAGACCGACTTCGTCCACTCCGAATCCGTCCGCACCGACTTCGCCGCCCAATCCATCGCCGGCAAAACCCTCATCGTCCCCATCCAAACCTTCACCGTCGCGGAAATCGTCCCCAACGGCGACTCCTTCGCCGCCCACTACGCCGTCCGACACATGTTCATCACCCAAACCTACTCCGGTTACAAACTCGCCCAGTAACCCGCAAATCAACATCGCCGGGTGCCCCTTGTCCGGATCTTCGGACATGGTCGGTACAAATCCACCGTCCTCCGCCTCCCGGGTGCCCCCGGTCTCGCCTTTGAGACCGGGGACTCACCTTCCTCCAGTCCTTCACCCACTAAGGAACCGCCATCGAGCGAAGCTCGATCCAACTGGAAGCTAGAGGCAAAAGCTGGTAGCTATCCAATACCCAATTCCCCGATACAATAGACAAGTGACCAAACCTGCATCATCCGCAAGCCCAAAAATCGGCTTCATCTCCCTCGGCTGCCCCAAGAACCTCGTCGACTCCGAAGTCATGATGGGCTTGCTCGACCGCGCCGGCGCGCAACTCACCAACTCCACCGAAGAAGCGGAAATCCTCGTCGTCAACACCTGCTCCTTCATCGACTCCGCCAAACAGGAATCCGTAAACACCATCCTCGAAATGGTCCAGCACAAGCTCAACGGCACCGCCAAGCGCCTCATCGTCGCCGGCTGCCTCGTCGAGCGCTTCCGCGACGAAATCCAGAAAAATATCCCCGAGGTCGATGCCGTCGTCGGCACCGGCGAGCTCGAAGCCATCCTCGCCGCCGCAGGCCTCTCGCCCCAGCCAGCCCCCCAATCCGGCCCCTTCAACATCCTTACTTCTGCCGAAAGCGAACTCATCTCCCGCGCCCCCTCCGCAGTCCACAAGCACTCGCGGCCCGAAGGCGACCTCCGCGAAGAGCAGGGCCGCTTCAGCCGTGCCGACTGGGATGGAGCCGTCGCCAGCCTCCCCAACTACCTCTACTCCGACGAAACCCCGCGCATCCTCACCACCCCCAAAGCCTCCGCCTACATCAAAATCGCCGAGGGCTGCGACCACCCATGCGGCTTCTGCATCATCCCCCAGCTCCGCGGCAAATTCCGCTCCCGCCGTTTTGAGTCTGTCGTAGCCGAAGCCCAGCGCCTCGTCGCCCAGGGCGTCCGCGAAATCACCCTCATCGGCCAGGACACCACCTGTTACGGCGAAGACCTAGGCCTTACCGACGGACTCGCCCAACTGCTTGACGCCCTCGCCCGCATCCCCGGCCTCAAGTGGCTCCGCTTCCTCTACGCCTACCCCAACAAGGTCACCACCGCCCTGCTTGAAACCATCGCCCGCCACGACAACATCGCCAGCTACCTCGACGTCCCCCTCCAGCACGCCTCCCCCGCCGTCCTCAAGCGAATGAAGCGCGGTGGCAGCGGAGCCATCTTCCTCAAAATGCTGGAGAAAGCCCGCCGCATCGTCCCCGACCTCGTCGTCCGCACCACCTTCATCGTCGGCTTCCCCGGAGAAACCCCCGAGGACTTCGCCCTCCTCATGGACTTCGTCAAGGAAGCCAAAATCGACTGGCTCGGCGCATTCCCCTACTCCGACGAAGAGGGATCCCCAGCCTTCGACCTCGATCAAAAGGTGCCCAAACGCACCATCGAGAGCCGCCGCAAAAAGCTCATGGCCCTCCAGCAGAAAATCTCCGCCGAAAAGCAATCCCACTGGGTCGGCCGCCAGATGGACCTCCTGGTCGAGGGAGTCAGCGAAGAGTCCGACCTACTCTGGCAGGGCCGCACCCTCCTCCACGCCCCCGAAATCGACGGCAAAGTCCTCATCAATGACTTCGGCACAGAATCCGACGGCTCCCCCCGCGAGACGCTGGTCCCCGGAACCTTCTACCGCGCCGAAATCACCGAATCCCACCACTACGACGTAGTCGCCCGCATCTTTGAGTAAGCCCCGCTCTTGCCTTTGTACTTCTGTCTGTCATTCCCGCAGGGAATCTGCTGTCGCCTTTATCATTGGCGTTGCGTGTCGTCCTGAACCACAGGAACGATCTGCTGTTCCCTTTGGCCTGTAAAAGGGCACACTTCAGTCCTGGCGACCGCCACCAATCCCACAACTCCACCAGCCTGCCGTAAACTTGGAATGCCGGGTGTATCTCCCCGCAGGCAATCAATCATGGCCAAGACCGAAAAACCGAAGACCCTCAAAATCAAGCCCCTCCGCTGCCCAACATGCCGCGCGCTCGTCCGCGCCACACACGAGGACTTCCCCTTCTGCAGCGACCGCTGCCGCAAAATCGACCTCGGCAAGTGGGCCATGGGCGTCTACAAAATCAGCTCCCCAGCCCTCGACCCCGAGCTCCTCGAAGACCTCGAAGCCCCCATGGTAGACAACAATGAGTGAGCCCAAAGACAGCGCCGCCCTCGGCATCCGACCCGGCCACAAAACCCTTTGGGCCTGGATCGTCGCCACCTTCTTCGGCGCGGGCCTCGGCAAACCCGGCCCCGGCACATGGGGCTCGGTCGCCACCGTCATCCTCTGGTCCGCCGTCGCCCGCGGCCTCCATCCCTCCACCGCCGCGCTCTACTGGTTCACCGCCGCGCTCATCCTCGTCGCCACGGTCCTCGGCATCCCGGCAGCCACCATCGCCGCCCGCGAAAGCGGACGCAAAGACCCCGGCTTCGTCGTCATCGACGAGGTCGCGGGGCAAGCCATTGCCCTGCTCGGCGCTGTCGCCCACCCCACCTGGCTGCACATCGCCGCCGCACTCATCCTTTTCCGCCTCTTCGACATCACCAAACCCTGTCCCGTCCGCCAGCTCGAACGCCTCCCCGAAGGTTGGGGCATCGTCCTCGACGACCTCGCCGCCGGACTCTACGCTTGGGCTGTCATGCTCCTGCTCACCCATTGGATCTGACGAAAGAAGCTACTATGCCGACCTCCGCCGCACAAACCGCCACCCCTCCGACGCTCGAATACGTCACCCCCGCTGCCGCTCTGCCCGGCGGTGAAGTCCAGGTGCATGGTCTCGGCCTGGGCGCCAGTGCTGGCCGCGTCCCCCAGCTCACCGTCGACGGCCAGCTCGCCCACATCTCCCTCTGCCGCCCCGACCGCATCGGCTTCCTCGTGCCGGATACCGCGGAAACCGGCATGATCCAGGTCACCAGCGAAGACACCGCCTCCAACCTCATCCCCCTCCGCGTCGCCCGCCAACTCTCCGACGGACTCCACCCCGTCACCAGCCCCGTCGTCAGTCGCTCCGGCATGACCTTCGCCACCATCTCCGGCCCACGCGGCAAAATGACCCCCGTTTCCATCGTCCGCATCTCCCCCGATGGCCTCGGCACCCCCTTCGTCTCCGGAATCCTCAACCCCACCGGCCTCGCCTTTGACCCCGAGGGACAGCTCTACGTCACCTCCCGCGCCGACGGCACCGTCTACCGCATCGACGCCGGCGGAGACGCCGAAGTCTACGCCGAAGGCCTCGGAGCCGCCACCGGAGCCGCCTTCGACGCCGACGGCAACCTCTTCGTCGGCGACCGCAACGGCACCATCTTCAAAATCGCTCCCGACCGCAAAATCTTCGTCTACGCCACCCTCGAACAAAGCGTCGCCGCCTACCACCTCGCCCTCGGCACCGACGGAACCCTCTTCGTCACCGCCCCAAATCTCTCCAGTTGGGGAGCCATCTGGGCCATCGACCGCGACGGCGCAATCCGCCCCTGGTTCCAGGGACTCGGCCGTCCCCAGGGCCTCGCCCTCGACGCCGACAGCAACATCTACGTCACTGCCGCCTATCGCGGCCGCCGCGGCTTGGTCCGTGTCACCCCCGACGGTCAGGCGGAAGTCGTCGCCTCCGGCAACAACCTCGTCGGAGTCGCTTTCTCCCCACTCGGAACCACCGTCCTCGCCACCAACCAGGCCGTCTACGACATCGACCTCGGCGTCGAAGGACTCCGCCTCTTCTAAACCCCACGCAAAGGGAATATCCGCCATGAAGTGTGAAATCATCGCCGTCGGCTCCGAACTCCTCACTCCCTGGCGTCAGGACACCAATTCCCTCTTCCTCACTGAGCGGCTCAACGAAATCGGCGTCTCCGTCGCCTTCAAAACCATCGTCGGCGACCGCATCAAGGATCTCGTCAACGCCGTCCAGTCCGCCCTCCGCCGCTCGGACCTGCTCATCGTCATCGGCGGCCTCGGCCCCACCGAAGACGACCTCAGCCGCGAAGCCGTCGCCCAGGCCCTCGGCGTCGAGCTCCGCCGCGACGGAACCCTCGTCGCAGCTCTCGGCGCGCGCTTTGCCGCCATGCGCCGCCCCATGACTGACAACAACCTCAAGCAAACCGAGGTCATCGCCGGAGCAACCGCACTGCCCAACCCCAACGGCACCGCCCCCGGTCAGTGGCTCGACACCGGCTTCGAAGGTCACCGCAAGCTCATCATGATGGTCCCCGGGCCCCCCAAGGAGTGCAAACCCCTCTTCATCGACCAGTGCCTGCCCCGCCTGCGCGCCCTCATCCCCACCCGCCAAATCGCCACACGCACCCTCAAGGCCACCATGATCGGCGAGTCCGCAGCCGACGCCCTGCTCGCACCCATCTACTCCACCTACAAGGACGTAGAAACCACCATCCTCGCCGGCCACGCCGAAATCCAGCTCAACCTCAGCTGCGCCAAACGCCACCTCGAAGCCGCCCAGCACCGCGTCGACGAGCTCGCCAGCAAACTCGAAGAGGCCCTCGACCAGCACCTCTTCTCCTCCGACGGCGAATCCCTCGAACAGATTGTTGTCTATTATTTGGAGCTCAAGCAGGAAACCCTCGCCGTCGCCGAAAGCTGCACCGGCGGCCTGCTCGCCCAGCGCATCACGTCCATCAGCGGCAGCTCCCGGTCCTTCCTCGGCGGAGCCATCGTCTACTCCAACGAGCTCAAAACCGCCTTCACCGGCGTTCCCGCATCGCTCATCGCCACCTACGGCTCTGTCAGCGCCCAGGTCGCCGAATCCATGGCCCGAGGCATCCGCGAACGCACCGGAGCCAGCCTCGGCGTCGCCATCACCGGCATCGCCGGACCCCTCGGCGGCACCGAAGAGAAACCCGTAGGCCTCGTCTACATCGCCATCAGCGACCCCAAACGCACCCAATCGCTCGAATGCAACTTCCGCGGCGACCGCGAAAACATCCGCCTATGGGCCTCCCAGCAAGCCCTCGACCTGGTCCGCCGCCGCCTCATGTAACGCCTACAGCGTCCCCGCATCCACTCCATCTCGCAGCGGCTTGTACGCCTCATACTTCGTCCGGTGCGCCTTCAACTTCGCCATCAACTCCGCATTTCCCTGCTTCTCCGCCAGCGCCGTCGCCGCGTCCACAGCCCCTAGAGCCTTGTCGAACCGGCCCTCTTCCGCATACGCCGCACCCAGCGTATCCAGTACCGAAACATCCTCGCCCTTGGTCAAGTCACGCGCCCGTTCCGCCAGCGTCACTGCCTCGGTTCCATCCCGCACCTCACCCTGTGCGCTCGTCGCCATCAGGCTCGCCGCCAGCGTCAGCACAGACACCCGATCCGGCTCCCCATCCAGCGCCAGCCGCAAATGCGCCAGCGACTCTACATAATTGCTCTGCATGTAGTACGCAAAGCCCAATCCCTCGTGCCCCTGGTAGAACCCCGGATAGATCCGCACCGCGTTCTGCCAGGCCTCTATCGCCCCATCCACATTGTGCTCCCTCAGTTCCAGCGCGCCCAGGTTGTACCACGCCTCCAGAAAATTCCCATTCGAGCGCGTCGCCTTCTGCAGGTACCCGATCGCCTCCCGCGGCTTTCCCACCGCAGTCAGCGACACCGCCATCCCGTTATTCGCCCGCGCATCCTCCGGCCCCAGAGCCAGCGCCTTCTTCCACGCCTCGTACGCTCCCTGCTTGTCCCCCGCCGCCTGCAAATCTCCCGCAATATCCATCAGTTTGTAAAAGTCCGACGCCGGCGACGCAATATCCGCAATCCCGTCCCCCGCAATATTCACAAACTCCGGCAGATTCACCGCCCGGTTCGACGCCGTCGAGTCCTCAATCAAAATCGGCGGGCTGGCGTTGCCCTCCGCGTCAAGATGCGTCAGGTACATCTGCGTATACGGCGACCGGCTCTTCGACGAAAACACCATCCATCGCCCGTTCGGCGAAAAGCTGTGCCACGAGTTCATCAGCGGCGTATTGCACCGCATCTTCCGCGCCACCCCACCCCCCGACGGAACAATCCACAGCGTGCTGTCCGGCCGCATCAGTTGCCCATTCTTCGCCTTCACAAACACAATCCACTTCCCGTCCGGCGACACCTTCGGAAAGCTGTTGCTCATCCCGTTATCCGACGCGCCCTCAATCCGCTCCGCCACCCCGCCCTTGCCATCGTTGAACGGCACCCGGTACAGGTTGTACTGGATCTGCACCTCGTTCGGATCGTTCGCCATCAACGGCAGTGGAACCCCCTCCGGATGCGGCTCCTTCGCCTCCGCCCGCACAAACACTACGTACTTCCCGTCCGGACTCCATACCCCGTCCGTCTGCACATACTTCCCGTCGTCCGCCCCCGGCAGCGGCTCCCTCCGGTGTGTCTCCCGGTTGTAAACCGTCAATATCCCCCGCGTCGGATAAAACACCTGCAAGAACCGGTAATCCTTGAAGTTCGTCACAAAATACGAACTCCCAATCGACTGGTCCTTGCCCGCAAACGTCGTCAGCACATACTTCCCATCCGGCGACACCTGCGACATGAAACCCACCCGCGACGTGCCCACGCGCAGGTCCGTATTCCAGTTCACCGTGTCTTCGTTCCGAATCGCCATATGCTGCGCAACAGGCACCAGCGCGTACAGACCCTTGTCGTTCGCCGGCCCATCCACGTCCATGCCCATCGTCTTCCCATCGGCGGAAAACGAGTGACAATTCATGCACGTATGCAGACCCGTCATCATCAGATGGCTCTCCGGCTTGCTCACATCCCGCAACCGCCACGCAATCAGGCTCATCTTGTTCGGCGCCAGCGGCTGCACCACATGCTTCGCACCCTCAGACGGCATCAGAGGCACGTCCCGGTAGAAAATCGGCGCGCCCACCGGCTCCAACGAGGTCGTCAGCGTCACCCGCCCCTCGCTCACCGCCCGGCCACCCGCATCCAGGCCCACAAACGACACCGTCGCCGCACGTCCCACCGAGTGCTTCTTCATCGCTGCCCAGCTCGCCTCATCCGGCTTCCACGTATGGTCCGACGCCTGCTCCGCCGTCAGAAACGGCGGCTTGTTCGCCGTCGACACACAATCCGGATCCACCGGGCCCAGCTTGATTCCCTCGCCCGACGACGTCAAATGCAGAACTTTCCCCCACTCCGCAAACGTCACATCCACCCGCCAGCTCTTCGCCGTCGGCTCCCCATCCCTCCACAGAAACGTCGGCGCAACCATATCCGGCGGAAATATCGATCCTTCCTCCGGGTAATCCACCACAATCGCGCTCTTCCCCGTCAAATGCGCAACCCGCTCATCGCCGCCCACCGGCCCGCTGGCCGCCAGCACCGCACCACCCCAGTTCCCCGCGAAAAAGACCCGCCCCACAAACGGCGTCAGCAACAGCGCTGTCCCCAGCAGCGCAATCCCCGTCGCCAGCCATCTGCCCAACCCGCTTCCTGCCTTTTCCGTCAAAATCACGCACCTCCACCAATCCAAAAGCAACCCTAGTTGCCCGCTTCCCCCTCGGGATGTGACCAAAATCACACCCAGCCTATTTTGCCGGTGCCGCAGCCCCGCCAACCTGCCCCGCAATCCACCCATCCACCCGCGTCTCCAGCACATCCAGCGGCAACGCTCCGGCATCCAGCACCTCATCATGGAACGCCCTCAAGTCAAACTTCGCCCCCTGCGCCTTCTTCGCCTTCTCCCGCAGCGCCAGAATCTTCAGCTGACCCGCCTTGTACGCCAGCGCCTGCCCTGGCCACCCAATGTACCGGTCCACTTCCGACTGGATATTCGTCTCGTCAATCGCTGAGTGATCGTGGAAATACTGGACCATCTGCTCCCGCGTCCAGTGCTGCGAATGTACCCCCGTATCCACCACCAGCCGAATCGCACGCCAGATGTCCGCTTCCAGACGCCCATAATCGCTGTACGCGTCCGTATAGAATCCCGCATCCTTCCCCAATCGTTCCGAATACAGCGCCCAGCCCTCCACAAACGCCGTGTAGCTCCCGTACTTGCGGAACTCCGGCATCCCAGTCATCTCCTGCCCAATTGAAATCTGCAGGTGATGCCCCGGAACCCCCTCGTGATAGCTGATCGCCTCCACATCCGCCAGGTTCCGCTCCGTCGCCTTGTACAGGTTCACCGTAATCCGCCCCGGCCGCACCCCATCCACCGTCCCGCTCTCGTAGTAAGCCGCGGCAGCATCCTTCGCCCGATACTCCGGAATCGAAACCACCTCCAGCTGCTCCTTCGGCAGGTGTCCAAACAGCTCCGGCAGCTTCGCCTCCATCGCCGTCACATGCCCCCGGTAAGCCTCCAGCAACGCCTCGCCGGACGCTGGCTTCAGCTTCGGATTCGCCTTCACCGCCGCTTGCAGGCTCTTCAAATCCGCAAACCTCAGCCGCTTGGCAATCGCGAGCATCTCCGCCTCGTCCCGCGCCACCTCGTCCAGCCCAATCTGGTGCAACTGCGCCGCCGTCAGCTCCGTCGTCGTCTCCCGCCGGATGCAGAACTGGTAATACTTCGCCCCATCCGGCAACGCCCACGCTCCCGGCTCAGTTCGCCCCGCCGGCACATACGCCACCTCCAGGAACCGCGCAAACCGCTCGTACGCCGGCAGCACCTTCTTCCCAATCACTTCCAGCATCTCGTCATGGATTCGCGTCCGCTCCCCAGCGTCAATCCCAACCGGAAAGCTCTTCAGCGGCAGCGCCAGCGGAGAATCCTCAGCCTTCTGCCCCGCCAGCTCCTTCACCTGCGCCAGCGTCTCCTCAGCCAGAGCCTTGGGCAGCACCCGATGGTCGTCGATCCCCAGCGACATGTTGTCCGTCACCTGCTCAAACGCCCCCGGAATCGCCCGCAACCGCGCAATCCAGTCGTCGTAATCCTTCGCCGTCGTAAAGCTCAGCTGCCGCACCAGCTCCGGATACGTCGTATGAATCCCACCCATCTGGTTCACCGGCATCTCCCACTCCTTGTAGTCCGCTGCCTCCACGTCCTCGGTAATCTGCCGCACCAGCAGGTCCCGGCTCAGCACCCGCTGATCATCCATCCCCGCCGTGTCCACGGCCACCAGCTTCAGCAGAAACTCCTGCTCGCGCGCCAGCTTCTCGTTATAAGCCTCCACCGAGTAGTCGCTGATCCGGTCATTCCATCGCTTGTCCCCCAACGAGGATGCAAACTCCGGATTGTGCTGCAGCGTATCCTCCCAATCCTCGGCAAACAGCCGGTCCAGCGCCTTCTCCCGGTCCCCCACGGCAGCCGGAGCAGCATCCTGCCCCACATCGCCAACCGTCAACTTGATCTTCTGCCCAACCATCAACGCCGGCATCAACCCCGCCAGCACCACCATCGAAACCAACATACTCATACGCAACTTCATCCGGATAAAACCTCACTCTGGCGCTACTTCTCTGGCTTGAGTCTAAGCCATCCCCACCACCCTCCGGGTGCCCCATCGATAAGGTCGAAGGCGTTGTCAAGGCAAAAAACACCTGTGCGGTGCGTGAGCACCGCTCGTCTTGCCAGAGAGGTTGAGGACCAGAGCTCTGGGTAGAATCACGCTGCATCACCTAAGGAACCCCTGCACAAGTTCGCCGCTGGCGCCATGCTTGGATAAAATTGAAGTATGAAGCGGAAGGCGCATTTTCAGGGGACGTTGGCGGCTCAGGCGAGTTTTGAGAAGTATGGTCGCAAGAGCAAA